>Ga0210398_10000010_pt1 | contig 290273 bp, 263 predicted proteins | sample IncBWC4OmetaG_FD_161047 | JGI IMG/M metagenome (GOLD analysis project Ga0210398, IMG submission 161047) | Forest soil microbial communities from Barre Woods Harvard Forest LTER site, Petersham, Massachusetts, United States - Inc-BW-C-4-O | ecosystem: Environmental > Terrestrial > Soil >... | reverse complement strand
CTTGGCCAGAGAGCTGGCCACCGCCGAAGAGTTGATTCTGAAAGTTATGGCTCCCCGTGTACTGGTTGCGCGGCAGGGCCGTCGGGCTTCCAAAGACGTTCGTGTACCACGCGTTCGCGCTCTCGTACGTCGGGAATTTCCGCATGTTGAGCGTGTTGGCCGGGAGATAGGTGCCGGTTTGTCCCGACAGCTCCCACTGCGGGGCGCCTGGTGTGCCTTTCTTGGTCGTAATGACCACCACGCCCGACGCCGCTTTCGATCCGTAGATCGCCGCGGCCGAAGCGCCCTTCAGGACCTCGATCGTTTCAATGTCGTTGGGGTTGAGGTCGGCGATCCGGTTGGGGCTATTGTCCTGGTTCGCTTGGATGATCGTATTGTTCGACGCACCCGTGACGGCATTCGCGCCGTTGTTGATGGTCTCGTTGTTCAGGACGACGCCGTCGATCACGTAGAGTGGTGAGGCGACGGAGTTGATCGAGGTAATGCCGCGGATCTGCACCTGGAGTCCGCCGCCCGGCGCGCCACCGTTGTTCTGCTGAATGACCGCACCGGCGATCTTGCCCTGCAGCGCGTTCTCGATCGTCGGCGCCGGCACTTGGTTGATCTGATCCGCGCTGAGCACGGCGACGTCGTTGGCCGAGTTTCGTGAGGAGATCGTGGTCGCCACCCCGGTGATCACCTGGGCGTCCAGCTTGAGCACGTCTCGCTTGATCGCGATCGTCACGCTGCCCTGGTCGGCCGCGACCGGCGCCGATGCGCTGGTGTAGCCGATCCGCCGGACGGTCAACGTCAGCGGTCCATCCGGAACGCGCATCGCGAACGTCCCGCTGTCCGAGGTCGTCGTGCCGAGCGTGCTGTTGGCCAGGAGCACCGTCGCCGCCGGTACTGGCCCTTGATCGTCCGCGTCGATGACGCGTCCCGTGATGCGACGCGTCGTCCCTTGCGCCTCAGCTCGTGTCCACGCGATGCCTCCCAGCGCCGCGAGACAGACGAGCCGTCGCACATCGAGTGTCGTCATATCCATCCTCCGCGAGTGAATTGATCATGGCGTCAGAGTGCGATTGGGGTTGCACGGAGGACAAGACGCGATGGGACGATGCCGGAGGATTGGCTGTTGGGAGATCCCACACCACGATGCACAACGGCCCTGGTCAGGTTCGACCAGGGCCGTTGATAGCGTGTTCTGGTGCTACGAACCGGGTACTACGGACAGACGTACGACGTATTCCCATTCCGCGTCGTGATGTCCGTCGTCGGGAACGGCTCGACTGTGGTGTGAAGGTCAGGACCTTGTTTCGGACCATCGTGGTCCCATGTCGTATCGGCAACGGTGGGCATTCCATAATCGCGAATAGCGGCCACACGGTCACCATTCGGCTCGCCCATCGTCGACGCGCGCAGCTCGTGCAGAATCTGATTGCGCAGCGTGAAGTACGTCTGACCCGCCGCGCTGATCGGCGCCAGTCCGCCAACATTCACCCGCACGAGGTTGATCGCGTTCACCGCGCCCGCGAGGTCGTTCAACCCGAGCCGGATCTGCGCCTCGAACAGGTTCAGCTCCTCGTTGCGGATCATCGGCATGGGGCTGGCCGGGGTCTGATACATCCCGAAAGTATTGAACGCTGCGACTCCCGGCGCGTACGGCGTGCCGGCAGTGTCCGCGGGTAGGATGACCTTCACCAGGCGCTTGTCGCCCGGCTCGATATCGGCGATTGCCTCGTTGAGCATATAGGCGGTCGTCTGATACGCACCCTGCCACGGATTTGCAATGTCACCCGAGGCGCCCGAAAAATTCTGGTACACGGCCAACGCTTCCGTGAAATCGCCCGGGAGCGGTGGCGCGAGCGATCCGGGGCTGTACAGCGCCGACGCATGCAACGCACTGTCCGCGCGGTTCAACGCCGCGGCGTCCGGTGATCCCGTCGTGGTCGGTGTCGGCGGCGTGCCGCCCGGCGACCGGGCGATGGCGTAGGCCAACTCCAGGTTGGCCCTCGCCGCCAGTGCACGGTTGAACGCCGCGAACGATCCCGGCGTCGTGCTCGGGCTCGCCTGAGCGCTCACAGCACTGAAGCCGGCCGGCAACGGCATGGGGAGGCCGGCCGACTGATCGACGTTGAGCTGCGTCTCGGCCGAGTCGAGGAGTCCCACGATCGCCTTCCACGCGTCGCGCGCGCACAGAATCGGCGCGGGCGTGTTGACGTTGCCGAGCGGCCCGTTGTAGGGCAACCCGAGCGTGTCCTTGTTCATCTCGGCGTTCATGTACGCGTAGGCTTCGATCGTGTAGATGACGCCCTTCCACTTGGCCATGTCGCCGGCCGAATAGGCGGGGACCGCCTGCGGCAGGGAGTCGAGTATCTGCTGCGCTTGCCGAATGGCCGTGAACCAGTTCGTCCAGTTTACCGTGCCGTAGAACCGCGAGCTCGAGATCGGAGTGCCATCGCCGCCCCACATCGTGACGAACTCATTGTCCGTCGTCGTGAAGTTGATGGCGTCTCGCGAGAAGCTCGCGAACATGATGGTCTGATTGCCCAGATTGATGCGTGTGTAGTACAGCACGCCCTCGAAGAGCTCGTTGAACGAGGTGTGGTCCAGTCCGGGCTTGACCTGATTGAGATTCGAGACCGGATCCGTACTGCACGCGCCGACCCCGAGCACCAGGCCGGCCATGATCGCGAGAAGAGAATATTTCTTCATGGTCAGAGCCCCAGGTCGACGCCGAAGAAGATGCTTCTCGCCGGTGGATACGGGGTCACGTCCTGCCCGCGTCCGACCGCGAGGGTTCCGAAGTTCGAGACTTCCGGATCGAGACCCGTGTACGGGAAGCTCCAGAAGAGGTTGCGGCCCGACACGTCGATCCGCATGGTGCGGACGCGGCCCCGGCCGACGACAGCGACCCACTTGTCCGGCACGTCCCATGAGAGGCGCACCTCGCGCAGCTTGACGAACCGCGCGGACTCGACGTACGGCGCCCCGCCGGCTTGCGCTGCCGCGATACGCTTCGCCGATGCGGCAGAGTCCGCGAGCAGGAACAATCCGTTGTCATAGTAGGCGTTCGTCAGGTTGGCGACGCTGCCGCCGACGTACCAATCGAGCACGCCGTTCACGTGAAAACGTCCAAAGGAGAGCTGCTGATTGAAGCTGATGACATCGGACGGTGTGGCGTCGCCGACTTGCGGGTTCGTGCCATTCGGGCTCGTGACGCCGGTGTTCACGATCTGCGAGATCGACCGGCCGACCTGAATGAGGTTCGTGCCGAATGCACCGCCGAACTGATACGTCGTCGGGAAGGACGCGCCGTTATCCGGCAGCGCGTCGACCCGGCTGTAGTTCCGGTAGAACGTCGTGTTCGAGATCCAGGTCAGGCCCCGGTCGGTGGCGATCGGCGAGAATTGCAGCGAGAGCTCGATGCCCTGATTGTGGAACTTGCCCCCGTTCACGACTTGCTGCGAGATACCGGAGGATCCCGGTGGCGCTTCGAACAACACGAGGTCTGAGACCTGCTTGTTGTACACCGTTCCCGAGAACTGGGCGCGCGACTTGAACATCGTGATGTCGAGGCCCGCCTCGGTTTCCGCACTTTGCTCGGGCTTCAAGTTCACGTCGTTCAGGTTGAACGCGGGGATGTTCGGCAGGAACCCGCAGGCCAGCGCGTGGAAGCTCGCGTTGAGCTGCGGCGTGCAGCTCGCCGAGTTCGGGTAGTTGTAGCCGTAGGTTGGTGCCGTGCCCGAGCGGCCGTAGGCCGAACGGAGCTTGAACTCGTCGATGAACTTGGCGAACGTCGGCAGGATCAACGAGCCGGAGAACTTCGGATAGAGATAGTAGCGCTCGAAGCTGCCGTTGTTCGAGTTGCGGTCCGCGGTCAGGCCGGCGGTCAGCGCCAACCGCTGCGAGAGCGTGAGGACCTGCTCCTGGGCGTACAACGACATCGTCTTGACGTCGGACTTGTACTCGAACGCGTTCGTGACGGCGCCGGCGGTCGGCGTGACGATGCCCGTCGGCAGGTTCTGCCCGACGATGTTCGGGTTGTCGAGCGTGCGGCGGTCCTGCGATTCACCGATCGAGGTCGTCGCGTCGAGCCACGAGAGCCCCGTGAAGTGGTGAATGAGGCTGACGTTGTAGTTGTAGTACGTGTTGACCGAGTTGTTCACATTCGACACGCCGTCCAGCGGCTGGTGTTGCTCGACCTCGAGGGTGGGTGGGGCGTAGTCGATCGCGTGCTCGTTGGCGATGTCGACGCCGGCGATCAGCGACACTTTCAGATCGTGCTGGCTCGTGTGCAGGATCTGATATGACACCGTCCCGCCGCCGATGAAGCGGTTCACGTCGTCGGGCGTCTGAATCTCCGCGGCGTCGGCGAACGGATTGGAGAAGCCGAACGGGTTGTTGACCCACCCGGTGCTCGTGAAGGCGTTCATGTTGTAGAACTGCGGCGTGACCGAGAAGACGTTGTACGGGCTGATGCCGACGTTGTCGTTCCCGGTGACCCCGCGGGTCGTCACCGAGTGCTGATAATAGAGATTCGTCGAGGCGGTGAGCGCCGACGAGAACGTTTGCGTCAGGTTCGTCCGGATCGCCTGCTTATTGTATCCGGTCCCTTGCATGATCCCGTTGTCGTACTGATCATGCAGCGACGCGAAGTAGTTCGTGGTGTTCGTCGCGCCACGCACGGACAGGTCGCCCTGGCCGGACAGTTGGCCGCCGCCGAACAGTTGGTTCTGGAAATCGTTATTGCCCCCGTAGTAGCCGGCCGGCAGTTTGCCGGTTTTGCCGGCGTCATTGTTCCACCATAACTGGGCGCTTTGCGGCGTCGGGAATTGGCGGAGATTCAAGGTGTTGCCGGCGAAGTACGTACCGGTCTGACCCGAGAGGTCCCATTGCGGCTTGCCGGGCACGCCTTTCTTTGTCGTGATCACGATCACGCCCGAGGCCGCCTTCCCTCCATAGATCGCGGCGGCCGAGGCGCCTTTCAGCACTTCGATCGACTCGATGTCATTGGGGTTCAAGTCGGCGATCCGGTTCGGGCTGTTGTCCTGGTTCGACTGGATGATCGTGTTGTTCGCGGCGCCGCTGATCGCGTTCGCGCCGCTGTTCACGGTCTCGTTGTTCACGATCACGCCATCGACCACATACAGCGGCTCGGCGACGGAGTTGATCGACGTGATGCCGCGGATCTGGACCTGCATGCCGCCGCCAGGTGCGCCGCCGTTGTTCTGCTGGATCACGGCGCCCGCGATCTTGCCCTGGAGCGCGTTCTCGATCGTCGGCGCGGGCACGCTCGAGATCTGGTCGGCGTTGAGCACGGCGACGTCGTTGGCCGAGTTCTTGGACGAGATCGTCGTGGCGACGCCGGTGATGACTTCCGCGTCGAGCTTGAGGACGTCGCGCGTGAGCGAGATCGTCACGTCATTTTGGTCGGCTGCCACCGCGACGGTGGCACTCGTGTAGCCGATCCGTCGGACCGTCAGCGTGAGCGGTCCATCTGGTGCACGCAGTGCGAAGGCACCGCTATCCGAGGTGGCTGCCCCGAACGTACTGTTGGCGACGCGTACCGTCGCGGCGGGAATCGGCGCTTTGCCGTCAGCGTCGAGGACGTGCCCCGTAATGCGCCGCGATGTTCCTTGGCTCTGCGCTTGGCTCCACGCAACGCTCGACAGCGCCGCGAGGCCAATCGTGAGCACGGCACGTCGCACTCCTCCGACATCGAGTGTCGTCATGCACTACCCCCAGGAGATGGAAATGAACGGTCATAATCGGCCAATAGTGGGCAAATGTTCTTCGCAAATGCAAGAGCCAATTTCATGCTCCTCTAACAGACCATTCACACTTCTCTCATAATGTCAGAACGATGTCAGGACGTCGTCAGGACGAATTACTCAGTGATGAGCTTCTTCATGCTCGGCGCGGTCGCGCTCGTTGGCAGCGCATGTCACCGCGAGCCACGGAAGAGTCAGCCTGCGTACGTCGTCCAGCAGCTCGGGTCGACGACGATTGCGATGCGCTACAATCGGCCATCCGCGCGCGGCCGTGTCTTATTCGGCGGAATCGTGCCCTATGGAGCAGAGTGGTGCCCAGGCGCCGACGAGGCGACGACGTTCGCGACGAGTCGGCGAATCACGTTCGCGGGGCAATCGCTCGCGGCCGGCACCTACAGCGTGTGGGCGATACCGGGAGCGGATAATTGGACTGTCATTTTGAGCCGCAAAGCGCGCGTCTTTCACATACCATATCCGGCAGGCCATGACGCGCTGCGTGTGACCATCGCGCCAACGACTGGACCATTTGAAGAAACCCTCGCGTTCGAGCTGCCAGTCGCTGAATCTGATCATGCCATCTTGGCGCTCCACTGGGGTACGACGGTTATTTCAATACCAATAACGACAAGCCAATAACTCAGTGTTAGCGCTCGAGCTCGTCCTCATTCTCCTCGCGGTCTCCGCCGCGCTTCAGCTCATCGCGGGGAGACTGCGCATACCGCTGCCGGCGCTCCTTGTCATCGGCGGCGGGATCCTGGCGGCGCTTCCGTGGGTGCCGCACGTCGAGGCCTCCCCAGATGTGATATTCCTGATCTTCGTGCCGCCGTTGCTCTATAACACGGCCCAGTCCGCGTCGTGGCGCGAGATTCGCGCGCGCCGCGCCCCGATCTTGAGTCTCGGCGTCGGGTTGGTGATAGCCACCACGATCACGGTCGCGCTCGCCACCCACGCGATCATTCCGGATTTGACATGGGCGTCGGCGTTCGCGCTGGGCGCCATCGTCGCGCCGCCGGACCCGGTCGCCGCCACCGCCGTGCTCCGCCCGCTCGGCGTCTCGCGCACGATCGACACGATTCTCGATGGCGAAGGGCTGGCGAACGATGCCACCTCGCTCATCCTCTATCGCGCGGCGGTCGCCGCCGCGATCAGCGGCACGTTCTCACTCCCGCTGACCGTGATCCGCATCATCGTCGCTGGTGCCGGCGGCATTGCCATTGGCCTCGCGATCGCCTGGGTGGTGCTCTGGCTCATCCGCCACACGACGCGCATCCCCGTGGTCGAGAACACGCTGTCGTTGGTCATCCCGTTCGCGGTCTGGATTCCAGCCGACCGCCTCGGCGCGTCGGCCGTGCTCGCGGTCGTCGCGGCCGGCATCTACCTCGCGCGCGTCGGCCCGCAATCCTTCACCGCCGCCACGCGCATTCAACACGAGTCGATGTGGTCCGTGCTCACGTTCGTGCTCGAGAGCTTGATCTTCATCTTCGTCGGTCTCGAGCTCCCGGTCGTGATTCGCGGCCTGGGCAACTACACGGCGACGAGCGTGTTGCTCGATATCGGCGTCGTCACGCTCGTCTGCATCGTGACCCGACTCGTGTGGGCCTTTCCGAGCGCATCCTATACCCGGCGCAATGACCGCCAGCAGTACAACGTCTGGCCCGAAGTGCTGTTCATCGGCTGGGCCGGCGTGCGCGGCGCGGATTCCCTCGTCATCGCGCTGGCGCTGCCACTCGCGATACCGGGGCGGCCGCTCATCGTGGTGATCACGTTCGGCGTGATCGTCGCGACGCTCGTCGTCCAAGGATTCACGTTCGGGCCCGCCGTGCGACTGCTCAAACTCGGCGGCCGGGGCCAGTCGCGCGACGATCAAGAAGAGGCGAAAGCCTGGATCGCGGCGAGCGATGCCGCGCTCGCGCGCCTCGAGCGCTTCGCGAAGTCACCAGCCGCGCGCGGGCCCGAGGCCGTCGAAGCCGTCGCGCGGCTCCGCGACCTCTATTCGCGCAAGCAGCAGTACTGGACGAAAGGCGGGCGCTCCATCTTCGGCGCGGGATTGCGGAACGAGCACCAGATCGCGCGAGTCCTGGTCCAAGCGGCGCGCAAGGCACTCGACAAGCAGCGCGATCACGGCGACCTCGACGACGCCGTGGTGCGACACGTCGAGCGGTTCTTCGACCTGCAGCTGATGCTGCTCGATTATCCCGAGTGGGATATCGACGGGTCTCCGTTCGAGGCGCTGACGCCGCCACCCACGGCTGACGGCGCGGAGGCAAGCGACGGGTGACGCGTGTGCCACTCGGTCGCCTGCTCGTAGGCGTAGGCGGCGCGCAGCACTGCCGCCTCATCAAAGGGGCGCCCGACAAATTGCATCCCGATCGGCATGCCATCGGGCGAGAACCCGCACGGTACCGAGATCGCCGGGAGTCCTAGCAAATCGAACGGGAACGTATATCGAATCGCGTCATCAGCCGTGTACGGCTTTGGGTATTCGCCGAATGGGCGCGGGGCGAGGGGATAGGTCGGCGAGATGAACACGGCGACGCCTCGCGTCGACCGGGCGTAGTCCCGCTGCAGCAGGCGACGTTTTTGCGTGGCGCGGATGTAATCGACCGCTGGAACAAGCGCACCGGCTTTGATATCTGCACCACTCGCCGCCGGCGGCTTCGCGAGATCGAAATCCGATGGATGCTCACGGAAGAGATGCGCCGCGGCGACGGAGTATTCGCATGCAGCAATCGTATTGCCGACCGCGAGCATCTCGGCGTACGGGGGAATCGTGACGTCGACGATCGTTGCGCCGAGCCGGCGTAAGACATCGACGGCCGCATCGAACGCCGACAGCACGTGCGACTGGCCGACGGTGGCGTACTTGCGATCAACACCGATCGACATCTGGTTTAAGCCCAGGCGCAGATCGGCCAAGTAATCGGGAACGAGGCGGCGCGCGGTTGTCGTGTCCTCGGCGTCATGCCCGGCAAGTATCTGCAACGCGATCGCGCAGTCGGCGACAGTGCGAGTCAGCGGCCCGGGATGATCGAGCGAGTAGAGGCGCGGGAAGATGCCTTCGAGACTGATGCGGCCGTGCGTGGGCTTGAGACCGACCACGCCGCACAGCGCGGCGGGGATGCGCACGGACCCGCCGTTGTCCGATCCGATCGACAGCGGCACCAGCCCCGCGGCGACTTGGGCGCCGCCGCCGGAGCTCGACCCGCCCGGCGAATATTGGGTGTTCCATGGATTGCGAATGCGGCCGAAGTCCGGATTATCGCCGGACTCGCCGTCGGCGAACTTGTTCATGTTCGCCTTGCCAATGATGATCGCGCCGGCTTGCTTGACGCGCCGCACGACGGCGGCGTCGGTCGTCGGGACATTCGTGGTCCGCGACTTCGCGCCGGCGGTTGTTCGGACACCAGCCGTATCGATGTGATCTTTGATCGCCACCGGAATGCCGTGCAGCGGACCCCGATAGCGGCCTTTCGCGATCTCGCCGTCGACGATCTTGGCCTCGGCCAGCGCCGAGTCGGCGAGCAGCGTGATGTAGGTATTGAGCGTCTTGTCGAGCCGTTTCGTGCGGTCGAGCGTGGCTTGAACGATCTCGACACAGGAGACCTGGCCACGCTGCAGCTCGCGCGCGAGGTCGCCGATCGACATCCACGTGGGGTCGACGCGCATCAGGCGACGTCGGGATCGAAGTCCGACTGCGGCTGAATCGTGGGGTCGATGTCGGCGGTGTAGCGGCTGCCTTTGAGCGAGGCCAGTACGGCCGGGCCTTCGCCGGGCTTGAGCTCGAATCCTCCGAGCTCACGGACGACGACCTGCAGGTCATCCTCGGGGCCCGGCGAGCATGCGGCGAGAGCGGCCAAAGTGATCAACGCATCACGTCGTTTCATAGACGGATAAAATAGCCCTTCACGGCGTTACAGTCTCGTGGCAGGGATATCCCATCAACGAGCGTAACAGAAGGATTCCTTCTGTCGTAGGGTAAGCAGGACTTCCTTCTTTCGGCGCGTGTGAGGCGCGGCAGTCAGTCGCGACAACAGCGCATCACTCTGGAGTTTGCATGAAAACGCTACTGGCGATGATTTTCGTCGCGCTCGCGAGCCATCCGCGCTCCGATGGCGCCATTGTCGGGTGGGTGACCGACAACCGTAACGTCCCTCTTCCCGCCGCCCACGTTGATGTGACTGATAACGAGACGGGGCAGGTGGCAGCCAGTTTGACCGCGGACGACGGCCGTTTCACGGTGACTGGCCTGGTCGTTGGACACCACTATTCCATTCTGACCCGTTGCATTGGGTTCGCCCCTCGCCGCATGGAAGGGGTCGAGGCGATACCGGCCGGCGTCAAGGACGCCGGGCACCTCGCGATTTTCGAGCTTTCTCCGATCGAGGTGCGGATTTCGGCGCGCTGACCGCCGGCGCGTCGTTCGCCCTGTGCGGCCAGAGCACGTTCTCGATGTAGATACTCGTATCGGCTTGGACCCGCAGCGGAGATGCGGGAGCGATCTCGCGTGTCGGTGCGATCGAGAGCAGTACCATGAGCACGAGCCCGTTCATCATTGCGGGCTCGTGTGCACATCGGGTGCCAGGAATAGTGGCGCTAGACGCCGAGTCCTGGTGTCATCCGTGGATGCAACCCTCCGTCACAACCGCTGCGCCCGCGCCACTTTTACCCGTGATTCGGGCGCTTTGACCGCCCCGTCCCTCTTGCCCCCAGGGCCCGAGGGTGCACTTTTACTACTATGACAAGCGCGACACAGCCGGCCCCGGCGAACCGTCCCAGCGACCATTACGTGTCGAACCGGGACGAAAGCGTACGTATGTTTCGCCACGACTGGCTGGAGCGCCTGTCCCACGTCCATCCCATCGTGCCGCACCTGCTCTACGTGCCGGTCATTGTGGCCCTGCTCTGGTGGGCGCCCACCCCGATCCTGGCTACCGCGGGACTCTGGGCGGGCGGGTTGGCCCTGTGGACCTTGGTCGAGTACTTCCTGCACCGACACCTCTTTCATGCACCGGACGAGGTGATGCACGGGACTCACGATATCGTCGCCGGGCTCAAACCGGGGGAGCCGGTGCTGCCGGCGTTACCCTCGTGGCGCCATGTCGTGTACTTCATAATGCACGGTGTCCATCACGAGTATCCCAATGATTCCTCGCGGCTTGTCATGCCTCCCGGCGCGAGCATCCCATTGGCCGTTCTGTTCTACGTTCTCTTTCGCTTGGTGACGGGACCGGCGCTTTCGCCCGCGTTGTTCGCGGGGTTCGTGTCCGGATATCTCGTGTACGATACGGTGCACTACGCCGTGCACCACAAGACGTTGCCCACCGCGTTCGGTCGGTACACGAAATGGCGCCACCAGCGTCACCACTTCCTCGATCCCGACCGGGACTTCGGCGTGAGCTCGCCGCTCTGGGATATCATCATGGGTACGCTCACCCGGCGATGAACTTCGGCAAGGGGTACACATGGCCGGCCCCGCTCAGGGAGTCGGCCTCGGTTCGCGTCCTCGATATCACCGAATGGTTTGGTGAAACGAGTGGTGGCGTCCGCACATATCTGAACGAGAAGGCCGCGTACGTGGCCGACCGGCCGGACTACGCTCAGGTGTTGGTCGTGCCGGGGCAGGAAGACGCGCTCTCGGAGCAGCCGGGCATGCGGTGCTACCGCCTGCGCGGTCCGCACATTCCGACGCAGAAGCCTTACCGTTTCATGCTCGCGACCCGGTCGATCCGGCGGATCATCGAGTCCGAGCGGCCGTCGGTCATCGAGGTCGGGAGCTGCTTCGCGGTACCGTGGATCGTCAAGCGTGCGGCGAAGGCGTCGGGCATCCCGCTCGTCGGGTTCTTCCATGGTAATCTGGCCCGCACCGTCTGCCCGTTCCCCGAACGGGCCAGTGCGGTCACCCGCCGGATCTACGAGACGACCTGGAAGTACATACGCGCGGTCTACGGGCAGTGCGATCTCACGATCTGCGCCTCCGAGTTCGCCGCCGCCGATCTGGCCGCCCACGGCGTCGAGCGCGTGGCGGTCGTCCCACTCGGCGTGGACCTCGCGCACTTCAATCCGCGACGGCACGAAGTCGCGTGCGAGACGCGCGAGGCGCTGGGGTTGCCCACCGGCCGCCGCCGCTTCGCGTTCGTCGGCCGGTTCGCTCGCGAGAAAGAGATCGACGTGCTGCTCGAGGCGTGGCCGGAGATCGAGAAGCGTACCGACGCGGGACTGGTCTTGGTTGGCGACGGACATCAACGCCAGCAGGTCGACGCGCTCGCGCGCCGCTCGGACCGCGTCTATCGCCTGCCCTATCAGAGCGACCGCGACGCGCTCGCCAACCTCTTGGCCGCCGTCGACGTCATCGTCTCGCCAGGCTCGGCCGAAACGTTCGGGCTCTGTGCACTCGAGTCGTTGTCGAGTGGGACGCCCGTCCTCGCCGCCGACCGCGGCGGCGTGGCCGAGCAGCTCTCACGCTCGGGGGCTGGGGCGACATTTGCCGCTGGCGAGTCCGAGTCTCTGGCTGCGGCCGCGATCGACCTGATCGAGCGCGACGACCTGCCCATGCTCGGCTTCCGCGGACGCGAGTACGCCGAGCGTGAGCATGAGTGGGCGGTGACGTTCGATCGCCTGTTCGCGCGGTACCGCGAGGTCGCGGCTTAGCGGACGAAGTCGCTCCACGCGAACGGCCCGTAGCGCTGCACACAGAACACCGAGTCGACCGCGAGGTGCGCTCGGTCCACGGCCCGTCGGAGATCGGTCGCCGGGGTCGGATCGTATCCCGGTTGCGGGTCATTGGGGAACACGAGATCGGCCCCGTACAGCAATCGGCGCTCGGGGAAATACACCATCGTCATGCGCTCGCCGTACGGTCCGCCGACCGGATAGAGCTCCAGGCGATTCGCTCCGGCGCCGACCGTCACCTTGCCGGTGATGGGGACGAACTTGGGCGCCTTCCCCATTTTCGTGAGAAACGGGATGCTGCGCGCGTTGACGTAGATGGGTATGCCGAGTGCCATCGCTTCGCGGACGCCGCCCAAGTGCGCCCATGGATCCGATGTCATGACGAGAGCCTTGACTGGCAATCCCGGATAGCGTCGGCGCGCGGTGTCGATGACGTCGTGCAGAAACTGCGCGCTCTGGTGCGCCTCGAAGATCACGAGACCATCATCTTGCCTGACCACGGTCATCGCCCAGAGCTCGGGAATGCGCAGGATGCCGGGTGCGAGCTCGCTTGGCGCCGCGGTCGTCCCCACGCGAATCCTATCTGGCGAGCGCACGCGACTCGCCATGAACTGCGCCCGGGCCGAGTCGGAGATGGCGAACGAGTCCGCGGGCGCGGGTTGGTCGCTCGCGGTCACCGTGTCGATGGTCACATCGCGCAGCGGCTCGCCATCGAGGCTGACCTTGTGCTGCATCGGCCACCACCAACCGCCGGGATGGATCTGCCAGTCGACGTACTCGAACCGGGTGGTCACGTCCCCGAACGGTGCGCGCCGGAAATCTTTGGGGTACGCGCGCACGATCTCGACGACGTCGGGCAGGTGCGTCTCGCGCTCGAGCTCAATGCGCATGTGACCATTGCGCCAGGGAAACTCGACGACATCGAACGTCAGCCCATATCGCTGCTTCGTGCCGACGACGCGCACGCTCGGCGACGAGGCCGCGAGCGCGAGCGCCCGCTCGGGTGAGGCGTTGATCCGGTCCATCCAGTCTTCGTACGAGCTCGCCGACCCACTGGCCATCACGGAATCGCTGAGCACCGCGACTTGTTGGCCGCCGAACCCGGTGTTCAGCGGCTGGCTCGTGAGCCGAAGGTGCCCATCGGCGGCATCATAGAGCGCCGCGAAACGCGCATAGAACGTCCGCCAGGGTCCGTCCGCGCGCTCGGCGTTGCCGAGGAGGAACGTGTGCTGAATGCCGACGATCCGGACGGTGCGGGCCGGCTCCGGGCCCATCGCGTGGCGGGCCGAATCGACGAGTGCGAGTTGGAGCAGCAGACAGAGCATGGGGCCCATGATGCGGCCCCGGCATGCTCAGGCGGGACGTGTCTTGTTGCGAGCGGCGGAGATTCCGATGCGAACGGGCGTGTCGTCGTACTGGTCATGGCGCTTGACCCAGTCCATGAGATTGAACCCGGGGCCGGTTTCGTTCCGCCCTTTTGGCGTCAGGTCGAGGTAATTGTACGCGCCGACCAGCTTCTCGTCGCCGCGACCAAATGTCGAGTACGTGTGGTAGATATCGCCGGCTTCGTCCATGTAGAACACGCTGTCGCCCGACGCTTCATCCATCCCAGCGGGGGCCTCTGGGTGCAACATGTAGTTGTACATCGCCGGCTCGCCTTTTCGGAACGATACGCCGTAGTCGTAGTTGAAGTCGCTGTGGAAGGACGATACCCACTTGAAGGTCCATCCCATGCGCTTCCGGTATGCCTCGATTTTCCCGATCGGTGCGCGGGACACCGAGACGAATGACACATCGTGGTGCTCGAGGTGCACGCGTGCGCCATCGATGTGATCGGACTTGAACGAGCATCCCGTGCAGCCCTCGGCCCAGTCGGGGCCGAACATGAAGTGCTGCACGATCAACTGGCTCCGGCCGTCGAAGAGATCGGCGAGCGTTTCTTTCGCGCCGTTCGGTGCCTCGAACACGTAGGTCTTCTCGATCTTGACCCACGGCAGCTCGCGACGTTGGCGACTGATCTCATCGATCTGGCGGGTGATCTCTTTTTCTTTCGCGAGCAGCAGCTTGCGCGCGACGATCCATTCTTCGCGCGACACAATAGGGTGGCTGGGCATAGCTCGTATTTAACCCAACGGTTAAGCGCATGTCAAGCTTAGCCGCGAGCGAAACCGATGATTATTGCACGTTGACTCGCGCTTAACCTTCGTAGACATTGCCCGTCCAGCACGTCGGCGACTGTCCCGCCGTTGACACTGTCAACATATACACTGGGAGATTCCGCTCGACGACGCTTGCGCGTGCGACTCAGCCATCTCCCGTCCATCAAGGAGATCACTGCATGGCTGAAACCAGAGGAGAAGGACATCAGCGTTGGCGCACGGAGTTGACGACCTTCATTTGCTTCACGGTCCTATTCTCGTTCTCCCCAATCGCGGCCCTGTATCTGATGCGTCTGGCCGTCGGGTATAGTTCCACGATTCCAGAACTGGCAACCGATGGCGGAGTGCTCACGATTGTCATCAGTCTTGCGGCGGAGTCGATATCGCGAGTGGTCGGGAGCGGCCAGAAGTGGCGCGAGGTAAAACTCGCCTCCGCAGCATTATCAGCGTGGGTCATCCTGTGCGGGTCCACGTTCTATGCGCTCCGTTACGTCCAGCGACCGACGAACTCCGTCTTTTACGCACGCGTGTGCCTCCTACTCATCATCGCCAGCTTGACGAACGCAACCCTCTGCCGATTTCTCCCACAAGGAGACTGAAATGACAAGAACAGATCTCATGATTTGCGCGCTCATTGGCCAGGCGGTAGGCGTCATGGGCGGATTCGTGTGCGTGGCCATTATGTTCAGGCGTCGCGCGAAGGAACGGCGGGAAAGGGTCGAGCGCGACGCGGGACAGTCGCTTATTCCGCCTGCAGCGCGCGGGCCGGATCGACGCGACTGGCATGGCGCGCCGGCAGGTAAGCCGCGATGAGCGCGACGGTGAGTAAGGCCACACATGCAGACACGAGCGCGAGCGGGTCTGTCGGGCTCACCTGAAAGAGCAAAGAAGAGATCACGCGGGACGCCGCGAGCGCGCCGGCGAGACCGACGGCGGCGCCCAAGGCGGAGACGGTCATGGCGCGGCGCAACACTTCGCCTCGCACTTGTCCCGGCGTGGCGCCGAGCGCCATGCGGACGCCGATCTCGCGGGTTTGCTCGCGCACCGTGGTCGCCATGATGCCGTAGAGGCCGAGTGCGGCCAGTGCGAGCGCGACGAAACCGAACATCGAGAGGAGCAGGGCGCTGAGCCGCGGTTGGGCCAGCGGGCCGGCGAGGAAATCGTCCATCGTCTGCGTCCGCCACACTGTCACGTCCGGCTCGACTTCCGCGATGGCGCGGCGGATCGCCGGCACTATGGCGGCAGGGTCGGTCGCCGACCGGAGCGCGACCATTCCCTGCCAGTAGAATTGACGATACGGCATGGTTACGGTCGGGGTTGCCTCGCGCAGCGCTCGGTAGTGAATGTCGTCCGCGACTCCGACTACCGTGCGCCAGGTCGTATCGGACTTAAAGAATCGCAGCCGCTTACCGATCGGATCCTGCCCGGGCCAAAACAGCCGCGCGGCCGCTTCGCTCACCACCACGACCTGGGGCGCGTCCTCGCGGTCCGTATCGAGGAACCCGCGCCCGCGGACGATGGGGATACCCAGCGTGCGGAAGTAGTTGGCGTTGCCGACCTCCATTGGTACGAGCGGCAGCGCGTTGTTCTCCGCGCGCGACCTCCCCTCGATCTCCCATACCCCCGTCCAGACGTTCGCTCCGAGAAACGGCGGAATGAGAACCGGCGTCACCGCCGTGACGCCGGGCAGCGCGGTCAATCGCCGGTTCATCACGTCATATACGTTGAGAACGGTCGACAGCGTGTCCATGAATCTGACTGGATACGTCACCTGCAAGAACATGAGATGCCCTGGCGTATACCCGAGCCGGATCGTCTCCAGCCGGCGCAGGCTTCTCGCGAGGAGCGCGGCGCCTGAGAGCATGATCAGCGCGAGCGCAACCTGGGACGCGACCAGCAGCTGGCGTGAGCGCCCCCGTTGCCGCGAAGCCATACCGGATCGCGCGTCCTCGCGCAGCGTCGCCGCTGGCCTCCCTCGGGCCGCCGCAAGCGCCGGAAGCATGCCGAACAGCAGCACCGTCACGAGCGCCACGACGATTGTTGCCAGCACCGGAGCACCGGCCACCCGCAGCGCATCGAGGCGCGGTAACTCCGAAGGCGCCGCGATGATCAACACCCGGCGCGCCACGTCAGCCAGCGCCAGGCCGAGCACGCCACCCATGATCGCGAGCAGGCAGTTCTCGAGCAGGAGCTGACGCACGATATCCGCTCCACTGGCCCCCAAGGCCAGCCTCACCGCGATCTCGCGCGCTCGCGTCGTCGCGCGCAGGAGCAGGAGGTTGCCGACGTTGACGCAGACGATCACGAGGAGGAGTCCAACAGCAGCGGTCATCACCATCAACGCCGTCCGCGCATTCCCAACGACCGCCGCGCGGAGCGTTCGCACATCGGACCCCGTGACATTAACAGGGGTCGGCAGCTGCTGGTCCATCTGCCGCACGGCGGCGAAGAACTCGGATCGAGCCGCCGCGGCCGTGGCACCGGGTGCCAAGCGCGCAATGACATCGACGTCGCTGCTTCCCCACTGCGGCCTCCAGCCATCGGTCCCCGTCGGGTAGTCGAGCCCCGGCGGCGCGACGCCCACGATGGTGAGCGGCGTTCCGGTGAACCCCTCTGTCAGACGATGGCCAATGATCCGCGGGTCGCCACCGAACAGCCGTTGCCATCCGCCGTAGCTCAGGACGAGCACACGCGAGGTGCTATCATCGTCGGCTCGAAGCAGGCGACCGAGCGCTGGACGCGTGCCGAGGACCTCGAAGAAGTTGCCAGTGACCTGGGTTTGGGACAGCACGATGGGGCGATCGCCGTCGCTCAGCGCAAAGGGGAACGTGCCCCAGTGCACGATGCCCGCCATACTGCTCACGGTTCGCATTGCCTTGCCGAGCTGCGGCAACTGCCGCGGAGACATGCCCACATCGACGCCCCCCACGTCGAGCGTGCGCGGGAGGATGATGCGGTCCTGGTCCAGGACCGGCAGCCGTTGCACGAGCACGGCGTTGAACACCGTCCACATCGCGGACGCCATGCCGATCCCGACGCCCAGGATCAGCACCGCCGTGATCGAAAACGTCGGGTTCCGCCTGAACCCACGGATCGCGATCTGGACATTACGCCACATCAGTCCCCCTGAAGAGCACGAGCCGGATCGACGCGACTCGCGTGGTACGCCGGCAGATACGCCGCGACCGCTGCCACGCTCAACAGCACCGCACATGCTCCCACGAGCGCGATCGGGTCAGTTGGGCTGACCTGAAAGAGCAACGAAGCGATCACGCGTGAGGCCGCGAGCGCGCACGCGAGACCAACGCCGGCGCCGACGAGCGAGATGATGAGCGCGCGGCCGAGCACCTCGCCGCGTACGCGGGAAGGCGTGGCACCCAACGCCATGCGCACACCGATGTCGCGGGTCTGTTCGCGGACGGCCGAGGCCATGATCCCGTAGAGGCCGATGGCCGCGAGTGAGAGCGCGACGAGGCCGAACGTCGAGAGCAGCAATGCGCTCATACGCGGCTGAGCGAGCGGCTTCGCCAGATAGTCGTCCATCGTGTGCGCCATCCAAATCGACGCGTCGGGATCACCCTCGCGGATCGCGCCGCGAATCGCGGGAAGCAGCGCTTTGAGGCTCGTCGCACTGCGGAGCGCGAAGCCTCCCTGCCAGATGTACTGTCGGTACGGCACGTAGACCATTGGCGTCGCCTGACGCAGTGAGCGCCAGTGCGTGTCGCCTACGACGCCGACAACGGTCCGCCACTGCTTGGCCACATCGGCTGCCGACCGAATACGCTTCCCAATGGGATCCTGACCCGGCCAGTACCGACGCGCGATGGCGGCGCTCACGATCACGACGGGCTGACCACGCTCGTCGTCTGTAGCCGAGAAGGCGCGGCCCCGGAGGATCGGGACGCCGAGTGTCCCGAAGTATTCGGATCCGACCGCGTCTATCGGCGTCATGGGATTGCGGGCCGCCTCGTCGGGCGTCTCGCCTTCGGCTTGCCAGACACTGGTCCAGAAGTTCGGACCCATCAAGGGCGGGATGATCGTCGGCGACAGTTCCGTCACTCCTGGCAATGCACGAATCCGCGGCTCGATCTTGTCCCACAACCCGAAGGGCGAGTTGGGGTACTTCGCGAACGGGACCGTGGCCGTGAGCACGGACAGGTGATCCGTGCGAAATCCGAGATCGAGCGACTGGAGACGCTCGAGGCTGCGCGACAAAAGCCCCGCTCCCGCCAGGAGCACGAGCGCCAGGGCGACCTGGGAGCCCACGAGCATCTGCCGCACCCTCCGCCGTTGCCGCGTCGAGACCCCCCCGCGAGTGTCGAGCTTGAGCGGCGAGACCGGGTTGCGCCGCACAGCCACGAACGCCGGAGCGACACCGAAGAGGAGCAACGACAGGAACGCCACCAAGACGGCCGCACCGACCGGCGCACCCGACACGCGGAGCGCATCCAATCGCGGCAGCTCGGCGGGAGCGGCCCAGATCAAAGCGCGACGGGCAGTCTCGCCCACCACCAGACCCAGCACGCCACCGGCCGCCGCGAGCAGCGTGTTCTCGATCACGAGTTGCCGAACCGTATCGGCGTACGTGGCACCAAGCGCTCGCCGCACCGCGAGCTCTCGTGCACGGGCGGCGGTGCGCAGCATCAGCAAGTTGCCGACGTTGATGCACACGAGCGCCAAGAGCAGGCCGACGGCGGAGACCAACAGGAGGAGAACGGGATGCACATCTCCGACGACGGCCGCATCGAATGTGCGGATCGCGTCGCCGCCAACGGTCAGCGTCGCTGAATTGGCCAGGTCGCCGGAGCCGTTGGGGTGCACTTCTCGAAGGATCTGCTCGCTGAGAGAGCGAAATTCGGTACGGGCCATGGCGGACGTGGCATTGGGAGCGAGGCGCGCGACAACGTCCAGCGATTGCAGCCACGGCAATGTCATCCAGTAATCGCTGCCGGCAGGAAAATCGATACCGGGCGGAGCCACCCCGACGATCGTGTACGTCACCTGCAGCTGCGTCTGGACGAAGTGGCGGCCGACGACCCGCGGATCCCCGCCGAAATGTCGTTGCCAAGCGTCGTAGCTGAGCACCATGACGCGCGACAAGCTATCGTCCGTCGGCCCCAGGAGCCGTCCGAGCACCGGCTTGGCATCGAGCACCTGGAAGAACTGCCACTGCACTTGCGACCCCATGAGCGGCAACATGTGATCGCCATCCATCATGGGCCACTGCAACGGCCCGCCGTGCGCGTAGCCGGCCACCGCGCTCATCGTCCGACTGTCGCGTCGCATCCGGTCCACGTCCGGGGGCAAGAACGCGATATCGACGCTGGCCTGGTCGAGCACTTGAGGGAACACGACGCGTTGTGCGTCGTTGACCGGGAGGGGCCGAAGCAATACCGCGTGGAACACCGTCCACATCGCGACGGCCATGCCGATCCCGACGCCGAGGATCAGTACGACGCTCGCCGTGAACGTTGGGCTCCGACGGAACCCTCTCAGCGCGATGCGCGCCTCCTGCCAGACTCGACTCATACGCTCCCGCCGCTGTTCGTGGGACCGCAACTCGCGTTGTACCTCGCCCAGATCGCCCAACCGTTCGCGCGCCGCCCGCTCGGCCTGTTCTCGCGTGTATCCCTGCGCGAGATAGTCGCGCACGCGCATCTCCAGGTGAAAGCGCAGCTCTTCATCATCGACCCACACACCTATTCCCCTTGCAGTGCCCGCGATGGATCGACGCGACTCGCGCGATACGCCGGCAGGTACGCCGCGAGAGCCGCAACCGCCAGCAACACAACGCACGCTCCGAGCAACGCGACCGGGTCGGTGGGGCTCACCTCGAACAGCAACGAGGCGATCACGCGCGATCCCGCCAGCGTACCCACGACCCCGACGGCGGCGCCGCCGAGGGAGACGAGCATCGCGCGCCGGAGGACCTCGCCGCGCACGCGTTGCGGCGTCGCGCCGAGCGCCATGCGGACGCCGATGTCGCGAGTTTGCTCGCGGACGGCCGAGGCCATGACGCCGTACAGTCCCACCGCGGCGAGCACCAACGCGACGAGCCCGAACAGCGAGAGTATGAGCGTGCTCAATCGCGGACCGGCCAGCGGACCCGCGAGCAAATCGTCCATGGTCACGGCGTCCCACACGCTGACCTTCGGATCGCCTTCGGCAACGGCTCGCCGTATCGACGGCAGCAAGGCGGCAGGAGTCAGGGCGCTGCGCAGCAGGATATTGCCTTGCCAGAAGTACTGGCGGAACGGCAAGAAGACGCTCGGTGTGGCCTCGCGTAGCGTGCGATAATGGATGTCAACCGCCACACCCACCACGGTGCGCCACACGGTGTCATGCCGAAAGCGGAGTCGTTTGCCGATGGGATCCTGGCCGGGCCAGAACATGTGCGCAACCGATGCGCTCACGACCGCCACCTTCGGAGCGTGCTCTCCATCAGCGTCGACGAAACCCCGACCACGGACGATCGGAGTGCCGAGCGTGCGAAAGTACTCGGAACCCCCGGACTCTATGGGTACCAAGGGATACGCATCGGCCTGCTCAGCGCTTTGCCCTTCGACCTCCCAAGGACCCGTGAACACGCTCGGCCCCAAAAAAGGCCCGACCTCGACCGGCGTTAGTGCCGTCACCCCGGGCAGCGTACGAAGGCGGGGCGCCACTCGGTCATACACCGCGAGAAGGTCCGCCATCGTTTGGATGTCGGTTGGAAGGATCAGGTCCAGCATCATCAGATGGTCGGCCTGGTACCCGAGCGGAAGTCTCTCGAGTCGAACGAGGCTTCTCGTCAGGAGTCCGGCGCCGGTCAGCATGATGAGGGCGAGCGCGACTTGCGACGCGACCAGCGCGTGGCGCAGGCGACGGCTGTGTCGCGTGACGCCGCCGGATCGCGCGTCAATCCGGAGTGGCGATGCGGGGCTTCGGTGAACGGCGGCAATCGCTGGCGCCAAACCGAACAGCAGGACGGCGAACACTGCGATGGCGGCCGCCGGACCGATCGGGGCCCCCGCTGCCTGGACGACGTCGAGATTCGGAATCTCCCGAGGCGCGGCGGCAATCAAGCCTCGATCCGCGGCCGCCGCCACGACGAGACCCAGGCCACATCCCGCGACCGCGAGGATGGCGCTTTCGACGACGAGCTGACGGAGAATATCGCCGGCCGTCGCGCCGAGCGAGCGACGCACCGCCAGCTCGCGGCCGCGGGTCGTCGCGCGAAGCAAGAACAGGTTGCCGACGTTGACGCACGCGATCAGCAACAACAGCGCGACCGCCGCGGTCACGACAATGATCGTCTGTCGCGCATCGCCGACGATGGCTTCGCGGAGTGTTTTGACATCGGCGGCTACGACGTTGTATACGCCCCCGCGCTGCTTGTTGATCTCGCGCTCCGCGGCCAGAAACTCCGATTGGGCCGCGCCCGCAGTGGCCATTGGCGCGAGGCGGGCGACGAGGTCGACCCAGAAGGTGAACTGGGGCGGTTCCCAGCACTCGACGCCGAGGGGGTAGTCGAGTCCGGGTGGCGCCACTCCGACGATCGTCAACCGAACCTTGCTGTACGGATCAAAGAGATGGCGGCCGATGATCGCCCGATCGCCGCCAAATTGACGGCGCCACACACGGTAGCTCAGCACCAGCACGTGGGAGGTGCTGTCGTCCTCCGGCTGGAGGAGCCGTCCGATGAACGGCCGCGCGCCAAGGACCTCGAAGAAATTCCCGGTGACCTGCGCCTTGGACATCTCGACCGAGCGGTCGCCATCCTTGAACGCCGACTGCACCGCGCCCCAATGGGCAAATGACGCTATCCCACGCATCGTGCGCGACGATCGCGCGAGTTGCAGTGCTTCCTGGGGCGACATCGAGAGGTCGACACCGGCGGCGTCTCGCGCGCGCGGTTCGATGATGCGATCCTGGTCAGCGACCGGGAGCGGACGCATGAGCACCGCCGACGTGACGGCCCACATCGCCGACGCGACACCGATGCCAATGCCGAGGATCAGCACCACAGTCACCGTGAACGTCGGGCTCCGCCGGAATCCCCGCAGCGCCAGTCTCGCGTCCTGCCAGAGTCGACTCATGATCTATTCCCCTTGCAGCGCCCGAGCCGGGTCGACCCGGCTCGCATGAGAGGCCGGCAGGTACGCGGCGATCGCCGCGACGACCAGCAATACCCCGCACGCGCCGAATAGCGCCACCGGATCTGTTGGACTCACTTCAAAGAGCAACGAGGCGAGTACGCGACTGGCCGCGACTGCGAGGGCAATCCCTAGGGCCGCCCCGCCGAGGCACACCAGCAAAGCGCGGCGCAGCACGTCCGCGCGCACTCGGCCCGGGGTGGCTCCAAGCGCCATGCGGACGCCGATGTCGCGAGTCTGCTCGCGTACGGCCGAAGCCATGATCCCGTATAGTCCGATTGCGGCGAGCGCCAGGGCGACGAGGCCGAACCCCGAGAGCAGCAATGAGCTGAGTCGCGGTTCGGCGAGTGGCTCGTCGAGATACTGGTCCATCGTCTGCACAGACCACAGCGTCAGGCTCGGATCGGCGTCAGCGATGGCTCGCCGGACGGCGGCCTGCGACACGCTCGCGGTCGAGCGCATCACCAACGCGCCCTGCCAGTTAAACTGGCACCACGGCAGGTAAATCATTGGCGTCGATTGGCGCATGACGCGGAGATGCGTGTCGCCGACGACACCGACGACCGTCCACCAGTTGCTCTTGTCGTAGCGAATCCGAATGCGCTTGCCGATCGGGTCCTGACCGGGCCAGTACCGGCGCGCGGCTGCCTCGCTCACGATCGCGACCAGAGGTCCGCCGTTGCGATCCGTGTCCAGGAACGCGCGACCGCGCAGGACTGGCACGCCGAACGCGCGGAAGTAATCGGGACCCGCGACCTCGAGCGGTGTGGTGGGGTTCGCCTGGGTCTCCGACGCCGGCTGGCCCTCGGCCTCCCACGTGAGCGCATACATGCCCGGTCCGACGAACGGCACAAACATCATCGGCGACACGGCGGTGACACTCGGGATGGCCTTCAGGTCCGCGACAACCTTGTATACCGACACCAGATATCCGAGCCCCGTGTCGGACGGGGACATCATGAGGTTGACGACTGTGACGTGATCCTTCGCGTAGCCGAGGTCGAGGTGTTGGAGTCGCGCGAGACTGCGGAGGAGAAGGCCGGCGCCGGCGAGCAGCACAAGCGCCAGCGAAACCTGCGAGGCGACCAGCCACTGTCGGACGCGCCGGCGTTGCCGGGTCGTGGTTGCCGCGCGCTCATCGAGGCGCAGCGGGCGATTGGCCGCGGTGAGCGCGGGCAACACGCCGAATATGAGTACGGTCAGCAGGGCGAGCGTCACCGCCGTCGCGACCGGAGCGCCGGAGAAGCGGACGACGTCCAGGCGCGGCAGTTGTGCCGGAGCGAGTGCAACGAGTATGCGGCGCGCGAGCTCACCGAGCCCGAGTCCCATCAGGCCACCGGCGAGGCCAAGGAGCGTACTCTCGATGAGCAGCTGTCGGACGATATCGGCGTATGTGGCACCCAGAGAACGGCGCACGGCGATCTCACGAGCGCGGCCGGCGGCGCGCAGCAGGAGCAAGTTGCCGACGTTCACACACGCAATGAGCAGCAGCAGACCGACGGCCGCCGTCAGCACGACCACTACGGGCTTCGCGTCCGCCACGACGCCCTGGCGTAACGTGCGCACGGTGGCGCCGGCGACCCTCACTGGCATTTGATGGCGGCTGAACAAAGGCGCGGCCGCCGCGAGAAACTCCGCTCGAGCCGCTGCCGGCGTGGCCCCTGGAGCGAGCCGCGCCACCACGTTCAACGGATATCCCCCACCGGCAAGCACGGGAACCCATGCCTCGACGCCCACCGGGTAGTCGAGCCCGGGTTGTGCGACGCCGACGATCGTGTAGAACAAGCCATCGTACGGCAGCAGCAGGCGGTGACCGATCACCGACGGATCGCCATTGAAGCGGCGCCGCCAGGCATCATAGCTCAACACGATCACGTGTGACTTGGAGTCGTCGGTCGGTTGCAGCAAGCGGCCGAGCGCGGGTTTCGCGCCTAACAGATCGAACAGATTCCCGGTGACGAGCATCCATGCGAGCACCATGGGGTGATCGCCGTCGAGCAGCAGGGTGGGCGAGGGACTGGACCAGTGCACAATGCCCGCGACGTCGTGCGTTGTCCGGCTCGACCGGCGGAACTCATCGATCTCGTTCGGCTGGAACGAGATCTCAACACCCGACTGATCGAGCGCGCGCAGCAGAACGACGCGATCAGCGTCCCGTACGGGGAGTGGTCGGAGCAGGACCGCGTTGAACACCGTCCACATCGCCGTGGCCATGCCGATCCCCACGCCGAGGATCAGCACCGCGGTCACCACGAACGTCGGGCTCCTGCGGAACCCGCGCAGCGCAACCCGCGCATCCTGCCAGAGCCGATTCATACGCTACGCCATGGCAGGCGCCGCACGCAGCACCTGGGCGATCGCGTTGGTGTACCGGAGCCACCCCTCGACCTCGTCGCGGAGGTGCTTGCGACCCGGTACGGTGATGGTATAGAACCGGGCGCGGCGCTTGTTCTCCGATAGCCCCCACGACGAGCGGATCAGGCCCTTGTCCTCCAGGCGCCGGAGGGCCGGATACAGCGAACCCTCCTCGATCCGTACGACGTCGCCGGCCGTGTCCTCGACCCAGCGCGCGATGCCGTATCCGTGCGTCGGGCCGGTGAGCAAGGCCTTGAGGATCAGGATTCCGAGCGTGCCCTGTGGTAGATCCATCGCTGCTCCCCTGTCACGTCTAGGGGTACGGTAGCACAAAGAAACCCTCGGGGCAATCGGGCCGTCTTACCGACCATGAACGAACTCATTGAAGGCCGATTCCGTGTAGTCCGGCAACTCGAAGGCGGCGGGATGTCAGCCGTCTTCCTCGCCAAGGATGAGTCGCTCGGGCGATCCGTCGTCATTAAAGTCCTGCCGAACACGATGGCCACGCCGGACGCGCTCGAGCGCTTCCGGGCCGAGATCGCGCTGGTCGCGACCTTCACGCACCCGCAGATCGTCCCGGTGCTCTCGGCCGGCGAGCTCAATGGATTGCCGTACTTCGTCATGCCCTATGTCGATGGCGAGTCGCTGCGGCAGCGACTGACCCGTGGCCCGCTCTCGGTCCGCGAGGCCGTGAGCATTTTGATCGACGTCGCGCGGGCGCTCGCGTTCGCGCACGAGCGCGGCGTCGTCCATCGCGATATCAAGCCCGACAACATTCTCCTGACGGCCCACTCGGCCGTCGTCACCGACTTCGGTGTCGCGAAATCGCGCACCCGCGCGCCGATGACGAGCGAAGGCACGTCCCTCGGCACGCCGACCTACATGGCGCCGGAACAGATCGCGGGCGACGAGGTCGACCCGCGGACGGACCTCTATGCGCTCGGCGTCGTCGGATACGAGATGCTCGTGGGCGCGCCGCCGTTTGCCGGTCCGACGGTGCGGAAGCTCATGACCGCGCATCTGACCGAAACGCCCCAGCCCATCACGCGCCGGCGGTCTGACGTTCCTCCCGACATCGAGCGGATGCTTCTCCAGTGCCTGGCCAAGGAGCCGGCCCAGCGGCCACGATCCGCCATGGACGTCGTGCGCGCGCTGCAGGAACCGGCGGCGCCGCCACGCGCGACAGTCACGCTCGCCGATGTCCGCGGCGGCGTGCGGGGACTGATCCGGGCGCCGAGTGTCACCGTCTACGCGCTCATCTGCCTCGCACTCGGTACGGGCGCGATGACCGGTGTCTACAGCGCGATCGACCGTGCGCTGATCCAGCCGCTCCCGTTCACCCACGCACGCGAGCTGGTCACCATCTACCGCAAGGCGCTCCGCTTCGATACGAGCCCGCTCTCTCCGCCCAACTTTCTGGACCTCGGCCGCTCGCTGCACGAGTTGCGCGATCTCGCGGCAGTCGACCAGACCTCGGGGCTCGTGACCCTACCCGACGCGGCCGAGCGTCTCAACCTCATGCGGGCCAGCGGGAACACGTTCTCGGCGCTCGGCGTGTCCCCATCCCATGGCCGGCTGCTCGACAGTGCGGACGCCGCAGCGGATGCGCCCGTCGTCGTCCTCAGCCACGAGCTGTGGCAGACGCGGTTCGGGGCCGACACCACGCTCATCGGACGGACGATCGTGTTGGACGGGCGGTCGCGGACCGTCGTCGGTGTCCTCCCGCCGGAATTTCGCCTGCCGCATGGGGACCGCCGACTCGAGGCCGATGTATGGATTCCTTTGGTCTTCACGCAAGCTGAACTGCATTCGCGCGGGTGGAATTTCCTCTGCGCGTTCGGCCGGCTCGCCCCCGGGGCGAACGTGCGCGACGCCGATCGCGAGTTGGCGGAGCGCTTCGCCGACATCGCGAAGATCTATCCGGACTGGCGCGAAGAATCGATGCGGGCCGTGGCGATGCAGGCCGATGATGTCGCCCACGTCCGAGGACCCCTCCTGCTGCTGCTCGGGGCCGTCTCGTTGGTTCTCTTGGTCGCGACGAGCAACGTCATCTGCCTGCTCCTCGCCCGTGGCGTTCACCGCCAGCGAGAGTACGCCGTCCGCGCCGCGCTCGGCGCCACCCGGTGGGACGTCGTGCGTCCGGTCCTCGTCGAGAGCCTCGCGTTAGCGGTATCGGGCGTCGCGCTCGGCATCGGACTCGCGTGGATCGGCATTCGAGCCACCGGCGTGCACCTCTCGGAAGACCTGCCGCAACTCTCCAACGTGTTCGTCGGCGTCCGCGCGATCCCCTTCGCGCTCCTGCTGTCGGGGCTCATCGCGGTGCTCGCCGGCGCACTGCCGGCCTGGCGCGGCACGCAGGTCGACCCGCAGGATGTCTTGCGCGGCGGACGTGGCGGAGGGGCGGGCCGAAGTGCCCGGCGCGCGTTCGGTACGCTCGTGGTCGTCGAGGTCGCACTATCACTCATCCTCGTCATCGCCGCGGGACTCGTCCTCAAGGCATTCACGCGACTGCTCCAGCAAGACCCGGGCTTCGATCCCACTCACGTGCTGACGCTCGAGACCGCGATCTCGCCCGTGGCCTATACGACGGGCACGTCCGTGCAGCGCTTTCTGGATCCGTCGATCGATGCCATCGCTCGTGTGCCGGGCGTCGTCGCGGTCGGTGCTATCTCCGAGCTGCCGTTTCGGACCTGGGGCGTCAATACCGGCGCCCGTTATGAGGGGCGCCCGAACGATGTGACCACGCGCCTTCCGGTCGTCGAAGTCCGCGACGTGACACCCGGGTTCTTCGGTGTCACGCAACAGCGCCTCCTCGCGGGACGATTGCTGCTCGATGCGGACGTCCAGGAAGGGGAGCCGAAGGTGGTCGTCGTGAATGAGGCCTTGGTGAAGCGCGACTTCCCCGGCGAAAACCCGATCGGCAAGCGGTGGTACACGACCGACTCCACGCTCGCGACCATCGTCGGCGTCGTCACCACGATCAGGAACACTGGGCCCATCAGCGAGCCACGCGCCGAGTTCTATATCCCGTACCGCTCCGCGTCAGTGTACAACATCATGGTGCGCGTGCGTGGGGACCCGCGAAGCGTGAGCCGCAGTGTCGCGGCCGCGATCCGCGCCGTCGACCCCCGGGCCGCTGTGACACGCGTCATGCCGATGCACGACCTCATTCGCGACAGCGTTCGGCGCCAGCGATTTTTCCTGGTCGCGATCGGGCTCTTTGCCGGCATCGCGGTCGTCTTGGCGGGAGCGGGGTTGCACGGGGTATTGAGCTACGCTGTCGCACAGCGCACGCGCGAGCTGGGCATCAGAACAGCGCTCGGCAGCACGCCCGCCCGCACGATCGGGTTGGTCGTGAACGGCGGGCTCCGGCTGATCGCCATCGGGGTCGTGTGCGGATTGGCCGCGAGCGCGCTCGTCACTCGCGTGCTCGCGGCCAACCTCTACGGACTCAGTCCACTCGACACACCCACGTGGTTGCTCGCGACCCTTGGGCTCGTCGCATTAGGCCTCCTGGCCACCCTGCTGCCGTCGCTTCGGGCGGCAGCAGTAGACCCGATGTCGGCCATGCGCGCGGAGTGACTAGTTGACCCCGAGATGCCCCTTGCAGTCGGCGATGAGCTTGGCCGAGTCATACCCCACACCTTCTTTGAAAACTGTCGTGACTTTGTGAATGACCGCGGGGTCAGAAGCCAAGTCGCCGTCGAGGACGACGAGATCGGCGGATTTCCCGCGCTCGATCGAGCCGAACTTGTCGTACGCCCCGAGCACCTTGGCGCCGTTCGCCGACATGATCTGCACGATTTGCGGCGCCGTGAAGCCCCCTTCGGCGAGTAATTCGTACTCGCGCTGATCGCCGAGGCCCGGCGGTGTGCCGATACCGGTCGGATCGCTGCCCGCGACGAGGAAACCTCCGGCGTCGTAGAATCCCTTCTCGAACGCCTCCGCGTTCTTGATGGCCTCGGTGTGGAACGGCCACGAGCCACCGGAGTCGATGTGTGCGCGCACTTGCAGGAATAGCGTGCGCAGATCCGGCGACATGAGGTCCGGCAACCGCGGATCATACGGGCGGTTCGGGAGCAGCATCTCGAAGACGTCGAGCGTCGAGGTCATCGACACTTTGTGGTCGATCATCTTCTTGTAGACCGCCTTCGCCGTCGCGGCATTCGGCGAGGCGTTGGCCACGGTGGCGAGGCTGCCCGCCGGGCAGGCGTCCGGCGTCTTCGATGCGTCGAAATCCGTCGCGGTCGCGTATCCATGCTCGAGATTGTCGATACCGAGATCGACCGCTTCTTGATACGTCACGGAGCAGAGATGGCCGGTGACTTTCAGGCCCTTCTTGTGCGCCTCCTGGATCGCGGCCCCGAGCTCGGCGCGGTGAATGTCCGTATACGCCTTCAGCCAGGTCGCGCCTTGGGTAGACCAGTAGTCGACGAACTCCTTGGCCTGGTCGGGCGTGTTGAGCACGGCCATGATCCCGGCGCCATTCGGGCCGTTGCCCGTGATGTATGGGGCCGTGATGTAGATGCGGGGGCCTGCTGCTTTGCCCTCGTCGATCTCGCGTTTCGTCGTGATGTCTTCGTAGGGCGAGATCGATCCCGCGGTGCGGATGGTCGTCACGCCCGAGCCCAGGTACAGTCGCGGCCCCGAATAGCTATCCATTATCTCGCGGCCGCCTACGGCGAAGTAGAACAGGTGGTCGTGCATGCCGACGAGGCCAGGGATCACGGTGCTTCCGTGCAGGTCGATCGTCTTCGCCCCCGCGGGCACCGGCACACTCGCCGCTGGGCCGACCTGCGCGATCTTCCCGCCCTGGATGATGATGGTCTCGTTTTTCACCGGAGCCGCGCCGGTCCCATCGATCACGGTCGCGTTGGTGAGCGCGACCACCGGGTCCGCGACCGTCACGTATGCTTTCGCGCCGCTCGGCTGCTGCGCCGCCAGGCTCGATGCGAGTCCCAAACTGAGTAGTACCCACTTACTCATCTTCACTCCACAGTGTAAGAGGTCATCATTCCAGCGGTCAGGTGCTCCGCAATGTGACAATGCAGCATCCAGCGACCGGGGTTGCTGAGGTCCAACAGAATGTCGACCACCGCTCCGGCCGGCACCAGTACCGTGTCCTTCCACACCAGATTTTGGTTCGCGACACCGTTCACCGCTAGTACCAGAAACCGTTGCCCATGCGCGTGAATCGGATGTTGCATCCCGTGCAACGTGCCGCGGTCGTTGACGAGCCGGAGCTTGATCAGCGTGTCCCGCTTGAACGTCCAGCCAATGTCCATGTTTTCCCGGCCCGTGGCCGGGTCGCGCAGGATCCAGCGGACCTGCTCCGATGTCGAGGCCCAGTTCATGTTCGGCATGCTGCCCACCCACTCGACCGGGGCGAAATACGACGAGTCGAGGCGCATGAGCTGGCGCGTCACGAACGGGAGATCGTGCGTTTCCAGCTCCAGCGCGAGCGTCCGGTCCGGGGGACGGTCGATGAACCGATGGTACCGCGCGAGGTCATCGCCCTCGTGCAACGTCGCGAAGTCGTCCGTCCCCGTCGCTCGCGTGGCGCTCACGTCGACCATACCCAGCGTATCGTCGAATGGGACGAAACGGCCGTAAAGGTGATCGAGGCCGAGCACGCGGTTCACGAGCGGCGCCGTGTGCTCAAATCTCGCTTGCACGATATAGCGCTCGGCTGGCGCGATCACGACACTCGGTACCCACTCCTCATGCTCGAACCGCCCGGCATCGCTCCCGACGATCTTCATGCGCGTACCGGGGAACGACAGATTGAACACCCGGGCATTGGAGACATTGGTGAACGCGAACTGGACGACCTCGCCGCGCTTGACCGTGAAGTGGTGTTGCGTCCTGACGTTGCCGAACCGACCCATGAGCGCGTGTGTGGCGGCATCCCGACCGTACGGCACGAGGCCATTGTCGTTCACGAGCAGGTCGTCGAGAATCGCGAACTCGTCGTGCTGGGGGCCGACGACAATGTTGCCGAAGAGTCCCAGGTTCTGCTCGATGTCCTCGCGGACATGCGGGTGGTACCAATAGACGCCAGCGTCTGGGAATCTCAGGTGATAGACGAACTGTCCACCGGGCGGAATAGGATCTACGCCATCAGAGCGATTGTCGAGCCGGATGCCGTGCCAATGGATGCTCGATGCCTGGTCGAGGTGATTCGAGAAGTTGACGATGATCGAGTCGCCCTGGTGAACCACGATGCGCGGCCCCGGAAATTCCCCATTGTAGGCGTACGCGGTGACATTATGGCCTGCGATTCGCCGGCGCACGGGAGCGGCCGTCAGGTGCAGCGTGTCGCCGTTATTCAGGCGAACCACGCGACTCGACACCGCCAAGGCGGCGCTGTCAGCGCGCGGCAGCCACGGCGCGATCCTGGGTCGCAGGGCCATCTCGGCCGGCAGCATCGCGAGTCCCGGCGGCATCGGGACCATCGTCCATTGCGTCGTGTCGCCCATTTGCATGCGCATCGGCATGGAGTCGTTCGATGCACCGAGGGCAAATCGCAGGAAATCGGCGGGCGAGAGTCGGGAGCTGGGCGACTGCCCCTGCAGGACGATCCGTCCGCCCGGCTCCTCCGTCACTAACACCACGAACGGGTCCATCGCGATCGGTTGCAGCCGTGTCGTTCCGTTCGTGACCACTCCGAGCCGCTCGCGCGGGAAGGTCGCTGGCGGCATCGCCCACGCGACGTACGTGTGGTGTGGCGGCAAGCCCTGCAGGGTCGCGATCGGCGCGTAGACCATCCGGCCGTCGGCGGTCATCGTCACCGTGAACGGGCCGGGTGTGCGGCTCAGTGCGACGTGAGCGACGACGGAGTCGAACCCCGCCGTGGGCAGGAGCCGCATGCACCACAGATCGCGATACTCGGCCTGCTCGCAGAGCTGGGCGCTCGCGCGAGACGCCAGCACCACGAGGAGGCAGACGAGGATACGCATCCCACGCGTATCCTAAGGGACTGCTTCAGTCTTTGGCCACCGTCGTGCCACGCGGTGCGAAGCTGACGCGTCTCACCTCCTCGATAGCGCCGTCACTGATCGAGCCTTCGATGAGCTCGTACCCGAGCAGCGCGAATACCCGGTCGCCAACGAACAGGGGTCGAGCGTTGCCGTACCAGTCGACGCACGATGCCCGACACGCATCGCCCGTGGTCCGCGACGCACCAGCCGTGAGGACACCCAATGGTGTGAACCGCTCGCCGCCGTTGCGCACGAAGAGCACACCCGGCGACCCTGTTCGGATCGGGAGTCCGATGACGCCATCCTCACGGTAGAAGAACCCGTGACTGCGCAGCTCGCCTTGCGCCGCGTTCGGGATCGTCAGACGCTCCACCGCCCGGGGACCACCAGCGCCAAGGTGGATTCCCGTGAATCGCAGAGAATCGCCACTGGCGCCGATGACGATCGCCTCGCGCCCCATCACTTCGATCCGATCTGTCCCGTGATCCAACGCCACTTGCGTCAGGTCACCGCCCTGCCATGGTACCGCCGTGACGACGTTGCCCGCGCCATAGAGCACGTAGTCTCCGACGAATCGATTCTGGAAGTCTCCAACGCCGGCGTCGGGAAGTGGGCGATAGCGCCAGAACGGTACGGCCTGACTCCCATCACCAAAATCGCGGAGCGGAAGGCGCAACAGCGAGACGCCGAGTGCGGCGGGTCGCACGAGGACGTTCACATGCCCGTAGCTCTCGAGGAACGAGAACTCGTCTTCTGGTTGGCCGTTCACACCGACCGCGCTGGGCGCACTGCCGTCGAGCGGCATGCGGAACAGCGTTCCCGTCGTCGAGTCCGAGGCGCGGGGGACGGTGCTGGTCCACACGTATACCGCGGTCGGTGACACGTAGAATGTTCGCTGTGGCGGGCCGATCACGACTGTGGACTGACACATCATCTCGCCGTCGCCGAGCTGGCACGTGGTCACCGTATGCAGCGCGACGCCCTCGGCCGCACTCCACTCTCGCGCGGGCCGGTAGACCCGTTGGACGGTCGCGATGCGCTGGAAATCGCCTTCGCCCGAGCCCTCACGATATCGGCGCATCGCCGGTAGCGCCGCCAGTGGGTTCTCGATGTTGTTCGGCACGTACAACGGGCTATAGAACACCAGTGTCGACCCAATGAGGCGGGAGGCGTAATTCCTCGAGGAGTAGTAGTCGTTGGATCGCAGCTGATACGTCGCGCGGTGCATGATCTTCCCGCGCGAGTCAATGTGAAAGAGGCCGACCTCGGTGCCGCCGCGCTCATAGCTGTAGCCGATGACAACCACCTGGTCGCCGGATATCAGGAGCTCGTCATACCAGGTTCCGCGCGGATCGATATCCGGACCGAATGCGTCCACGGCCGCGAGTGGCGATAGGCGGTCATCTCCCAACGACACGCTGAACAGGCGTCCGCGCCGCAGGATGACGAGCTGGTCGCCGTGTTGCTTGACGATGTCGCCTTCGTCGACCCCGGCGGACCGCAATCGCGCGGAGGGGATCAGCAGGCGAAACGATCCGTCATTGCTGCTGACCGTGCCACCCGGCAATCCGCTGATCGAGATCGACGCCCCTGAGACGGGTTGACCGTCGACGTCCTGGACGCGACCGCCGACGAACGCAACCGAGTCGGCCGACTGGGTGACACCGCTGCCACAGGTACGGGCGCGGAGGTAGGCCGACAGCTCGCTATCCGAATGGAAGGATGCCAACCGCGGTGGTTGCACCAATGACGTGAGGAGCAGCAAGGCGAGGCTAACGGGCATGGGCGCGTCCGGGGTGTTTCAGGGGAGACGCGCCCGCGTGGCCTGTTTGCACATCCGAGGCTTGCCGATCGTGCTCGATCCTTAGGCCGCCCCGTAGTGAGTGACGCTGAACACAGATGCCGTGTATATCTGCGTGCCCGTCTGCGGCGAGCCGATCATCAGCAATTCGATGTCACCGTTCGGTTTCGGAAGCGGCTGGACGCGGCCGTACCCACCACCGCCATTAGTCGTCGTGACGCTGACCAATCGATTTTGCACGAACTTCGTCGGATCACCTTGGGCCGACGGGGGGCAGCTCATGAACCGGAGCACACCCGTTGTATGGTTAGGGTCGCTTGGCTGTTGCAGGTCGAAAGTGCTGGCGGTGATGTAGAGGCCGTACTCGCCCGTGCTGAGCCTCTGAACGATCGGAGCGCAACCGACCAGCACCTGCACATTGTATGGCGCTTGTCCTGTCCCCGCTTGCTCTGGTACAGTCGCCAGCATCGTCGCCTTCGTCGGGTCGATGATTTGTCCGACGTTGTTGAGTTGCAGACCCCAGATCTGCGCGGGCACGCCCGATGTTCGACGTGTATAGATAATGCCGATGTTGCCCGGGCTTGCCGGCACCCCCACTGGGCCGTCGGCGATCTCATAAATGCACGCGCGACCTTCGTCGGAGACGCGGCCGGCCGACGACGACAGTCCGGTGGCCGGTGTCGCCGGGTTGGTTTGCAGGGTGTACGTCGCAAACTCGGTATCGGAATACGCGATGCGGTACATGGTGTCGCTCGATCCGTCCGTGAAGAAATCCATGAAGCAGAGCACGACCCGATTCTCTGCGCCGGTGTTCGGCATCCTGAGTCGGATCATGTACGCGTCGCTGAACTTGTGCGGAGAGGGCGGCGAGATCTCGTTTTGCAGGGTCCACTGGCGGCCGCCATCGGTCGACAAATAGATCTGTATCGATCCGGGGTTGCTGGTGGCGGGTCCGACGTGTGTCGCCGCGACGAGGATGTGCCCATTCGGCAGAATCACCGCCGTCGGATCGAAGAAGTTTTCGGTCGTAACGGTCGTCGAGGCAATGAAATCAGAGACCTCGATCGTCGTCAAACCATCGTCACTCCATCCCGTCGATATGCCCCATTGGGTGGTCAGCAGCCGCTCCATGAGCACCAGATATTCGTTCGCGCCGCGACCTGGCAACGCTGGTCCTGCATAGACGGAAATGGGGCTTCCGGGTGTTCCTCCAGGTTGCTGGTACACGAGGCGCCCTCCGCCTGCGTCGAACACGTGCCCTTGTGTGGCTGACAGATTCCCATTCCCGTCGCCACAAACCGCCAGCCCACTCTGCGCGACGAGCGTCCTCCGCGACGGCGCGAGCGCGGCCTGTCCCGCGACGCCGTACACCGGGCATCCCGCCGGCAGGTCGATGGTCGTCGGACCAACGTTGTAAGAGCTGCCCGTGGCTGGGAAGAACAACCCCTGCCCCGTTGTCAGCGCGGCGGCGGCATTCTGGATCGCCGTGGCATCGGGCGTGGTTCCGTCGCCTTTGGCTCCGTATGAAAAGACGTTAATGGCTTGTACCGACGGCAGGACATAGCTGCTCGGAAGCATCTGCGCTCCATATGAGTGGGCGCGCACGGTATCCAGACGTCATCGGCGAAGTCAACGGGGCCAACGAGACCGTTACCGGATGCGCCAGTATGGGCAACCTGCGCCTTGACTCTGTACCCGGGTATAGGGTTTAGACTTGGGTATGCGTATCGGCCAAGTCGCGGCGCAGGCCGCGGTCAACGTCCAGACGTTGCGGTACTATGAGCGCCGCGGCCTGATACCCGCCACGCGGCGCCAGGCGTCCGGATACCGGGAATACGATGCCGACGCGGTCGGCCGCGTCCGGTTCATCAAGCACGCGCAAGCGCTGGGCTTCACGCTCGGTGATATCGCCGAGTTGCTGGAGAATACGGCGTGTCCCGAGGTGCAGGCGCGGGCGGAGCGGGCGATTGCGCGCATCGATACGAAGCTCGCTGAGCTCGAGCGCATGCGCGGCGTGCTCACGGCGCTGACGGTCGAGTGCCGAAGCCAAGGACGGAACGGTGACTGCCCGATCTTGCGTCGAATTGATCTTTGACGCGACGTGCCCGCACGTCGAGGCCGCGCGCGCGCAGTTGCGCGAAGCGCTGACGCGCGCCGGGCGCCCCATCACGTGGACCGAGTGGGATCGCGCGGCGTCCGGTACTCCGCCATATGCGCAGCGATACGCGTCGCCGACCGTGCTGGTCGACGGGCGCGATGTGGCCGGCGGTGGGACACTGGAGGCCGGCGGCAGCGGATGCCGGTTGGACACGCCGACCGCGCGGGTGATACTCGCGGCGCTGCGCGCGGCGGGGCATGCGTAGTCCTCGCGAGTGGCTCACGGGCGGCGCGGCCGTCGGTGGACTGGCTGGCGCGGTCACCGCCGCGATCGCCGGGCTCTGTTGCGCGGGCCCCATCACGATCGCGCTGCTTGGCGCGGGCGGTGCGGTCGCCGCGGCAGGATTGGCGCCATTTCGGCTTCCCCTGCTCCTCCTCTCCGCGGGCGTCCTGGGCTTCGGCTACTGGCGCACGCACCGGCCGGCGAATGGCGCCGCGTGTCCGACCGTGGTCGGGCGATGGGTTCGCGTGAGTCTCCGGGTAGCGATCGTCGCTTGGATCGTCGCGGCAACGCTGTGGGTTATGGCCTGCACACCGAGTGGGCCCTCGTCGCCGTATCGCGTGATCACCGCTGACGGCGAGCCGTTACGGAGCGCGTTCAACGCGAACGTCGGGAAGGTTCGCGTCATCATGCTCGTCGCTCCCAGCTGAGGGGAGTGTCTTCGGGGGGCATCCGAAGTCGAGCAGGTTCTGCTCGCTCGCCAAAGTGATCCTCATCTCAGCGCCTTCGTCGTGTGGGTGCCGAAGCGACAAGGCCACGAGTCCGACGTGCCACTGGCCACGAAGTTCGTACCCGATGCTCGCGCGACCCATTTCTGGGACGCGTCGGGACTACTCGTGCACGGGTATGACCCGGTGCTCGGGCTTGGCCAGGACGCATGGGACGTGTACCTGCTCTATGGGCCCACGGCACGGTGGGATGGGCCTACGCCGCCGCGTCCCGATTTTTGGATGCATCAGATCAACACCACGGCTGGGCCGCGCTTGGATCCAGACGCCTTTGCCGCACGCGCGGACTCACTCCTCAAAGTCCGTACATCGCCTTGAGTGGCTGTAGGTACATGCCACTCGCGCGCAGCCGGAGCGTGAGGCGCGGCGAGAATCCGAGCTCGTAGCTGAAAAACGTGCAGCAGCGCCGCTCGGCCAGCACGAATTCGAGCAGGGTGCGCGCCGTCGCATCGTCATCCGGGAACTCGACGATGACTCCGTCATCGGTGGTCCGTCGACCGGTTGCTTTGCCGAGAATGCTTTTGACTTCGGGGGCGCGACCGAGGTCCGTGCAGAAGAGTTGCATATCCATGGAGCGCATCTTAGCTCTTCAAGTATGCTTGAAGTCAAGCTCACGATCGGGGATCTGGCGCGACAGGCCGGCGTGCGAACGTCGGCTTTGCGCTATTACGAGAGCGTCGGGCTTTTGGCACCGCCTACGCGAGTCAACGGGCGGCGCGTGTATGACGCGAGCGCGATTGATGTGCTCAAGTTGATTCGGCTTGCGAAAGGCGCGGGGTTCTCGATGGCCGAGATTCGGCGGCTCCTCAACGGGTTCGACCGGGCCACGCCGGCGTCGGCGCGATGGCAGACAATGGCGACGCGGAAGCTCGAGGACGTCAATGCGCTGATCGAGCGGGCGGAGCAGATGCGGGACCTGCTACAGAAGCTGCTTACGTGCCAGTGCGTACAACTCGCGGAGTGTGTGCGGCCGCGACGGGCTTGACTTCAAGTGCACTTGAAGGTGTAGCATGCGGGCCATGACATATCTCGTATTCATGTTCGCGCTGCTCCAGCCGCCGCATCTCCCGTCGAGTCGGGTCACCGACTACTGGATCAGCCGGCAAGAGACGCAAATGATCGCCGTGATCGAGGCGATGCCCGCCGTGAAGTACTCGTTCACGCCGACCGTCGGCGAGTTCAATCACGTCCGGACGTTTGGGGAGCAGGCGAAGCATCTGGCCGCGTTCAACTACATCGCGGCCTCAGCGATGCTCGGGGAAAAGCCGCCGGCTGATGTCGGCGATGAGAAAGGGCCCGATACCGTCCGCACGAAGGAGCAGATCGTTGCCTATGTGCGGGGGTCGTATGCTGCCCTCCACCGGGCGGCGGCGACCATCGACGAGGGCAACGTCGTGATCGCCGGCACGCCGCAGTCCCCGCTCATCGACAACGCGACGCGCCTCGGGCTGGCCGAGGAGGCGCTCATCCACGCAATGGACCACTACGGGCAGATGATCGAATATCTGCGCATGAACAACGTGGTCCCACCCGGGAGTCGCTAGGTCCCGAATCGGGTGGCCGCCCGGGCCTTCGCCTTGGCGGCCTCCTCTTCCCGGTTCTTGGGCGGCGCTTGCGTCTCGAGCGAGTGCAGGAGACGGCTCGTGACAGTGGCGATCTGGTCGATCGCCTGCTGAAACGCCTCCTCGTTGGCCTTCGACGGCTTCGTAAAGCCACTGACCTTGCGGACGAACTGGATGGAGGCCGCCCGCACTTCATCGTCCGTCGTGGGCGGATCGAAGTTGTACAGAACCTTGATGTTCCGGCACATGCTCGAAGTTTAGCCGGCTGGGATGCCCGGGACGACCCGTCAGATAGTAGCGCGGCGGCTCATACAGCGCCCGGGCGGTGAACGGCCCGACGAACTGGTCGTCCACGAGCTCACGCCGCACGAGGAACGCGTTGGACCCGCTCAGGTCGCACGCCACGAGGACGAATCCGAGCGACTCGCCGAGCGCCTGGACGGCTCTCAGGCTGGCCCCGAAGCGCAGCGATCCGTCCCACTCGGCATCGGCGCGATAGTCGACTTCCCACACGTCGTCCCGTGGAATCGACGCATTGTACTCAACCACGACGACGCGAGGTGCCAGATGGCCGAGCGCGCGCCAGATGTGCGTGGTGTTACGGTCGATGTCGAGGGAGAGGAGGTCGAACGCCACGGGCACGGCGTGGTCGCGCATGAGGTGCGCGACATTCTCCGTGGTCATGCGCGCGTGGACGGCGCGCACGCGCGTGTCGGGCGCGGCCAATCGTGAGCGGCGAACGTTCTCCTCGTCCGCGTCGAACCAAAACCCGGACCAACCTTGGTCGAGACGATAACGGGTGTTATTCTCGTGGCCATCCCCGGAGCCGATCTCGACGAACACGCGATTGGTCTCGCCGATCCGGCTCAGGATCTCGGAGAGGATGCCGTCCTCGCCGTGTTGCGAGTACACCTGTGCCTCGAACCGGCACAGATGGCGCGGGTCGCAGTATCGTTTGCCTTCGAGCAGCGTCGCGACGATGAGGTCCTTTTGGAGTCGCTCGGCACGCACGCGCAGCAGATGCTTCATGCGGCCGAGGCGGTGATGGATCGCGGCCGCATAGGCGACGACCCCGGCCAGCAGGGCGGCGATGACGAGGACAACGCTTAGGAGCATCCCCATAAGTCGCACGCCGATCACGAAAGGTTGGAAAGAACACGGCCCGGACCAGTACATTGTTCGCCATGTCACGCTTCGCCATTTTCGGGCTCCTCGCCGCGGTGGCTTCCCACGCCGCGGCCCAGCCGATCGACTCGGCCTACACCAAGAAAATCCACGAGTACACGACCGCGCCGTTCTTCACGTCGCCACTCGTGGACTATCTCCCGGCCTCGTCCACGGTCCCGACGCCGCAATCCGTGCTCGGCGACATCGCCGGCTCGCCGTCGAAACTCCCGTATTCGACAGACGTGTACGCGTACATGCGAAAGCTCGCGGCCGCCACGCCGCGCGTGCGCGTGTTCTCGATCGGCAAGACCGAGGAAGGTAGGGAGATGGTCGCCGTCGCCGTGGCGTCGGAGGCGCTCATGGCCAGCCTCGACGCGAATCGCGCACGACTCGCACAGCTCGGCGATCCGCGCACGATCGGCATGGACGACCATCGGGCGGCCGCGCTCGTCGACTCGACGACACCGATTTACTACATCACCGGGACGATCCACTCGACCGAATCCGGCGCGCCGTCAGCGCTCATGGAGCTGGCGTATCGGCTCGCGGTCGACGAGGGGCCCTATGTCAAAAACATCCGGGACCATCTGATCACATTGATCACGCCGATCGTCGAAGTCGATGGGCGCGATCGCATGGTCGATCTGTCGCGCTGGCACGCCGCGCATCCGGGAGAGACGTATCCCAGTTTGCTGTATTGGGGCCATTACGTCGCCCACGACAATAATCGCGACGCCATGGCGTTGACGCTCAAGCTCTCGCAAAACGTATTGAACACGTATCTGGACTGGCACGCGCAAGTTTTGCATGACCTCCACGAGTCCGTGCCGTATCTCTACGACAATACGGTCGGTGATGGGCCGTATAACGCTTGGCTCGATCCGCTGCTCACGAACGAGTGGCAGATGATCGGCTGGAACAACGTGCAGGAGATGACGCGGTTCGGGATGCCCGGCGTGTTCGCGCACGGCGACTTCGACACTTGGTCGCCCGGCTACCTCATGTTCATGGCGGCCACGCACAATGGCATCAGCCGTCTGTATGAGACGTTCGGCAATGCCATGCCGGAGACCGAGGAGCGAACGCTCGACCCGAGTGAGACCATCCGGACCTGGTATCGCCAGAATCCCCCGCTGCCGCGGGTGAAGTGGTCGATGCGGGATAACAACAACTATGAAGAGACCGGGCTTCTGGTCTCACTCAGCTATTTCGCCAGCAACCGGCATCAGTTTCTCGAGAACTACTACGAGAAGAGCAAGCGGTCGATCCTCAAGGCTCACACCGAAGGGCCCGCCGCGTACGTCCTGCCAGCTGACGATCCGCGGCTTGGGACCCAGGCCGAGCTGCTGCGCGTTCTGCAGAAACAGCATGTCGAAATTGCCCGCTCGACGAGCGCGTTCACCGTATCCGTCCATAAGTCCAAAGGCGATACCACGCGCACGTTCCCCTCGGGCAGCTACATCGTCCGCATGGACCAGCCCTACTCGCGCATCGCTGACGCATTGCTCGACTACCAGTACTGGAGCCCGAGCGATCCGCAAAAGACACCGTATGACGACACCGGGTGGACCTTCCCCGAGCTGTTCGCGGTCGAAGCCGTCCGCGTGACCGATCCCGCGGTGCTCAATGTCGCCAACCAGAAGGTGACTGATACCATCCGCGCGCCCGGTGGCGCTGTGGGATCTGGCACGACGTACGTGATCAATCACAACGGTGACAATGCACTGGTGACGTTGCGGTATCGATTGAAAACCGCCGACATCGCGGTGGCCGAGGACACGTTTCGCATCGCCGGGAAGGCGTTCAACCGCGGCTCGTTCATCGTGAAAAACGCTCCGGGGCTCGGTGATGCCGTCAAAGCACTGGGGCTGACTGCGTATGCGGTGACCACGGCGCCGTCAGTGAAGACGCATCCGGCTCGCGCTGCGCGCGTCGCCCTCGTGCATACGTGGCTCGACACGCAGGACGAAGGATGGTGGCGCCAGACGTTGGACTTCGCCGAGATCCCGTACGCGTATATCAGTACGCAGGAGATCGCAAAAGAACCGGACTTGAGCGCCAAGTACGATGTGATCCTGCTGCCACCATCGGAGGCGAGCGTGGCCTCGATCATCGAGGGGCTTCCGATGTGGCGAAACCCGATGCCATGGAAGCACACGACGCTGACGCCGAACATCGGTGCATGGGCCGAGACCGATGACATCCGCCCTGGGCTCGGCTGGCAGGGTTTGGAGCATCTGCAGAGCTTTGTCGCGCACGGCGGCGTGGTCGTCACCGCTGGCACGTTCACGGACCTCGCGACCCAGTATGGCCTCACGAACGGAGTCTTCGTGAATGACCCACCACATGGACATGTGGTCGGGAGCGTGTTGAGAACCAAGATCGTCGACGATGCCAGCCCGATCACGTATGGAATCCACGATGGCCTCGCCGTCTACACGGAGCAAGGCGAGAGCTTCGGACTCTCGAACGTCCGTGGATCCCGGTTCCGGCGCTTCGGTGGCGACAGCGCCCGCGGGACAGGGCGCGGAACGGCGGATGACCCCGACGTAGTCCAAGGTCGACCGGCGATGGATACGGCGAATGCGGCGATCCCCGCGCCGTCGACCGAGGCATGGATGGCCGCGCCGATTACCGAGGAGCAGGAACGCCGGCCGGTCAACATCATCCCACCCGACCAGCGCCCGCGGGTCGCGCTCCGGTTCGCGGACAAGAAATCGCTGCTCGTCTCGGGCCTGCTCGACGGCGGCGGCGAGATCGCCGAGCATCCGATGGTCGTCGACGTGCCGGTCGAGAAGGGGCACGTCGTGTTGTTCGCGATTAATCCGATCTATCGGGGTGAGACCGTCGGCTCGTACTTCCTCGTGTACAACGCGATGCTGAACTTCGACAACCTGAACGCGGGGCGGAAGCTCGACGTGAGATGAGGCACCCTAGTTATGGTGGATCATGGCCAACTTCACCGTCAAGCTCGTCGACCACACGAGCTCATCCGATAATCTGAAGAAAAGGCTCCAGACGGCAATTCAGAGCCTGTTCACGCAAGTCTTTCAGGGCACGAGCGATGGCGCGACCGTGTCGTGGGGAGATAGCGACCCCTCGGATACGCTGATCCTGCATTTCGTGCCCGACATCGACGGCTCGTACATCGAAGCGCAGTGGCCGGGAGCGGCGATCCGTGGCGATGCCGGCGGGCACACGCGGACGCGCAATCACGTGACCGGCTCGGAGTTTTACAAGCACATGGTGATCAGCGGCAAGCCGAGCATGGTGAAGGACGACGCGTACGGGCGGCTCGCGTTCCACGAGTCTCTGCACAACCGAACGGGCTTGGGAAACACCGAGCTCCATGGACAGAACGGCGGCGGCGGGCTCGCCACGTCCCCGCCGGGCAAAATGCTCACGGATAAGAACAAGGAAATGATGCGGCAGGGTCTGGCCCGCAGCGTGCCGCAGTTGCAATAGCTCCGCCTACAGGCGTTGGCCGAGGAGCGCGGCCAAGCGCTCACGGCGGCTCCGCGTCAGCCGCAGCCGTGTCCCGTCGCGAAGGACCAGTACATGCTCGCGCCGGGAGAATGGCTGCAGCTCCCGCACGCGCTCCAGGTTCACGATCGCGGACCGGTGCACGCGGAAGAAGAGCTCGGGGTCGAGCCGCGCCTCGAGCGCGGCCATCGACTCGCGGAGCATGTGCACTTTGCCGGCAATGTGGAGCTTCACGTAATAATCGGCCGCTTCGATCCAGTCGATCTCGTCGGCCCGCAAGAACAACACGCGGCCGCCGGTCTTGACGAGCACGCGCATCACCTTCGGCCGCCGCTCGTCGAGCAGCCGCGTGATCCGGCCGGTCATATCCTCGCCGCGGCGAGCCTTCGCCCTGGCGAGCGCCTCGGCGAACCGCTCGTCATGAAACGGCTTGAGCAGATAGTCGACCGCGTGGACGTCGAACGCCCGCAGGGCGTACTTGTCATACGCGGTCACGAACACGACGGCAGGGAGCGGCTCGCCCGCGAGCTCGCGGAGGACGTCGAATCCGTCGACATCCGGCATCTGCACGTCGAGAAACACGATGTCGGGCCTCGTCCGGCGGATCGCCTCGACCGCGCTCGCGCCGTCGCCGCACTCGGCCGCCACCTCGACGTCGCGGTCGCCCGCGAGCAGCGCGCGCAGGCCCTCGCGCGCGATCGGCTCGTCGTCGACGATGACGACTTTCAGGACGTGTGCCACGGCAGCGTAATACTGGCCACGGCGCCCCCGCCGGACGCCTGGGTCAACGAGAGGACCGCCCCCGCTCCGTAGAGATGCCGGAGTCGTTCCCGAGTGTTGGCGAGCCCTACGCCATCGGACGAGTCGACCGCGGGGCCCGGACCATCGTCGGAGACCACTAGCGACAGGCTCGATCCGACGCGCGCGCCGGTGATCGTGAGGACGCCGCTGGCTACACGCTTGGCGATGCCGTGGCGAATCGCGTTCTCGACCAGCGGCTGCAGCACGAATCGCGGTACGTGCGCGTCGAGCGCCTGCGGCTCGACCGTCATCGTCACACGCAGCCGGTCGGAGAACCGCGCGCGCTCGATGCCGAGATACCCTTCGAGGAATCGCAGCTCCTCGCGCAAGGGCACCTCGAGTCCCGGGTCGTCATCGAGCATCTGCCGTAACAGATCGCCGAGCTCGGCCAGCACGGTCAGGGCGCGAGCGGGATTCGCGGTGCGGATCAGCATCGCGATCGTGTTCAAGGTGTTGAACAGAAAATGCGGATGAATCTGCATCTGGAGCGCACGCAGTCGCGCCTCGGATAGCTGCACTTCGGCTTCCCGCCCTTTACGCCAGTGCCCGACCGCGACCATCGCCGAGACCACGGCGGTGTACGTAATGAGATCGATGCGCAGCCAGGCGCGAGTGTAGAGCACGAACCCGTGTGGCTCGAGGGCCAGCCCGGGCACGAACAGCCAACGGATCGCGTAGGCCGCCGCGACTCGCGCGACGCAAATCGGCACGGCGGCGAGGACGAGGACCGCGACCCGCGGCCGGCTGGTGAGCCACAGGATCAGGGGCATGATCGCGCCCCAGGCGAACCAGTAGACCAGCTGTCGGACCAGCGTGTCGCTCCAGACGACGTTGGGCTCGCCCTCGGCGATATTCGTGTAATACTGGTGCACGCCCGACAGAACTCCGACGGTGGCGCATGCACCAGCGATCCAAAGCGCCGTTATTGCCCTTCGCCGCATGGGACTAATCTGCGACCGAGCCCTCTTAAGAGCCACTCATGGTCACCGTGTGCGGCGGCCGCTTCGCCGCTCGCCGTACGCGGGTCGCCGCCACCCGCGCCGCATCCCCTGAATATTGTTCTGGTCAGGCACGACCGGGCGATACCGTGGGTCCAGCTCTATCCGTCGGCCTTATCGTTTCCTCAGACAGCGATCGAGGTCGTCAACGCCGTCAAGCGCGAAGGGTTCACGCCGGACACGTTCATTGGGATGCACGTGGCCGCGACGCCGTGGACACGCTTGACGGGCGTGCTGGACTCACTGGCACGTCAATAAAGCTGTCGCCGAACCACTGGATGGTGAGCGGCTCCCTTCCATCAGCGACCGTCTCGTCGTTGACATCTTTTCCGGTGCCGAAGTTGATCTGGCGGCCGGGTTCCTTGATGATGCTGAGCACGATGACGATCCGGCTGCCGGGCTCCATCTGGCGGCTCATGAGGCGGCCGCTCGTAAACTCGAGATGTGTTCGCTTCCCGGGAGTCAACAGGCGCCGCTGGCTCAAGTCACCGACATAACTCGCGCGGGACCAGTAGGGTGCGAGTTGAACGTATTCGCCTTTTGACGTCAGCTCGTACAATTGCACCTGGAGGTCGAAATCTTTCTTGTTTGTGATGAAGTCCAATGACCCGGAGAAGAGCCCGCTGACTTCGGTTGCCGTGGCGAAGGGCGCGCTGACCGTCTTCACGCTATTCCACGTGTCGATGACGGTATCGACGATGCCACCACCGGGGGAAACCCGATCGACGTCGCTCCGGTCCGCGAGATCTACGGTCTGCGTGGCCGCGGTCAGCGGGATGCGATGTGTGCCGGCGGACATGGCCGCGACAGTGGGAGAGTGCTTCCAGACATTCGCACCCATGACCTCGTAGTTCACGGCACTCTGGAGCAGCGCAGGCTTGGGCGCGTTCTTGAAGATGTAATCGAACCATTGATACCGAAGCTCTCTGAGATCGACCATCGCGACCGGGTCGAGGTGATAGCCCGCGATGACGTTCGTATCCGGCCCACTTTGCGCCCGAAAATGATCATAGGGCCCGATCACGAGGTAGTGCTCGGCGCGCGGATTGTACTTGTGGTGCTCGCTGAAATAATAGAGCGCCGCCCCGGGCCCACCGAAGTAGTATCCGGCGGTCTGGAGCACTGCGACGTTCACTTTCGCGAATTCATCCCGGTACGGGATCATCGCCTGCCAGTAGGCATCGTAATCCGGATGATCGAGCCAGCGATCGAAGAAGGGATTGGGCGTCCCGTCGATCTTATCGTGATCGCGGAACGCGCGACCGCTGACGTACCAGTCGTGATCCAATCGCTGCCATCGGGCGCGATCGTTGTACACGGCGGTGTCATTGGCTTTCCCGTTCAGTGTATAGAACGTCCACGGATATACGAACATCCAGGCGACGTTGCCCTCCATGGGCACGTCGATGCCCGGCGCCACCGGCGCCTGGGGCATGATCGCCTTGAGCGCCTTGGGCATGCGTTTCGCGGCTGCCCACTGCGCGCCGCCGTTGTAGCTCCCGCCGTACATGCCCACCCGGCCGTCGCTCCACGGCTGCTCGGCGATCCAGTCGATCACCGTCACGGCATCGGGGCCGTCGTTCTCGTACGGCGCGGGTGAACCGGGCGCGCACTGCTTCCCGCGCGGCTCGGCCTCGACGCCGACGTAGCCATGCGCGGCGGTGCGCCGTGCCTCGCTCATCAGCGGGTTGTAAATGCTGAATTGGAGTAAGGTGGGCAGCTTTCCCGTGGCGGACCTCGGCCGCACGACAATGGCGGCGCACGCGGTCCCGATCACGACGTTCCGGTCGATGACATAGCGCCGATCGTCATCCTCGTGAATGATCGTCGAGTACTTCTGGAACGTGTCGCGCGGCATCGCGCGGATGTAGGCCTCGGCGGTCCGATCGCTCATGCCGGACAATGCGGCCAGTTGAGCCCACACCGCGATGGCGATCATGGGGTGCGAAGCGCGATGAGTGGCGCGACGCCGGATGCGCGCATGGCCGGCAACCAGCACGCGAGGCCGGAGACGCCAAGCAGCACGGCGATCACGCCGACGTATGTCGTGGGATCGAGTGATGAGATACCGAAGAGGAGCGAGGCGATCGCGCGGCTGGCGACAATCGCGCCGAAGAGGCCGAGCGCGATGCCTAACGTGGCCAGGGTCATACCCTGACGGATGATCAGCGTCACGATGTCCGACGGCGATGCGCCAAGCGCCGAGCGCAGGCCGATCTCGCGCAGGCGCTCGGTGACGGCGCCGGACAGCACGCCGTAGAGACCGATCGCGGCGAGCGCCAGCGCCGCGAGGCCGAATGCCTCGAAGACGGTCAGCGCGAACTGTCGCTTGGCTTCGGAGCGCGCGACGAGATCGGTCATGGTCGCGACCTGCACGATCGGTACGTCTTTGTCCACCGACCAGATCGCGGCTTTGACGGCCGGCGCCAGCGCGGCGGGGTCGCCCTGGGTGTGCACCACGAACGACTGCTTGGCGTCGACCCATACCCACTGCGACGTCGCATTGTAGACAGCGTCGGTCTCGTCGCCATCGAGCGACTGTTGCTTGACGTCGGCTACCACGCCGACGATCGTCGCCCATACCGTGTCCGGGCCTAATCTGAGGCGCTGTCCCAGCGGATCTTGGCCCGCGAGGTTGCGCTTCGCGAACGACTCGCTCACGAGTATGGCGTGGGGCTGGCCCGCGATGTCGTGCTCGTCGAGCAACCGCCCGCGATGGAGCGCGATGCCCATCGTTTCGACGTAGCCGGGACTGGCCGTGTATCGGAGCGCACTAAAGTCGCCCGACTCGTCGGTCCGCGTGTTCGACTCCATGTGTGCGCCGTATCCGTCGAGCCTGCCGCTCAACGGCAGCTGGCTCGTGTACGCCGCCGATGTCACACCCGGTACGCGCCGCACCGCATCGAGCGCTCGCGTGAAGAATCCGTAGCGCGATTGGGCATCCTGAACCTGCATCGTCAGCACGTGCGACGGCCGGAAGCCAGGGGGGACGCTAAAGAGGTGATCGAGGCTTCGCAGCAAGAGACCCGCGCTCACGAGAAGGATCAGCGCGAGCGCGACCTCGGTGACAACGAGTGCTTTACGTATGGAGTGATGGCTTATGGAGTGATGACTTATGGAGTGATGACTTGTGGAGGGATGACTTGTGGAGGGATGACTTATGGAGGGATGACTTGTGGAGGGATGACTTGTGGAGGGATGACGTTGGCGCAGGTTGCCCGTATTCTGCAGCGCGGGGACCAGGCCAACGAGCAGGCCGCAGACAGTTGTTACGCCGAAGGCGTACAAGAACACCGAGCCATTGATGCCGATCGCATCCACGCGAGGTAGCTCGGGCGGGCTCAATGCTATGAGCGCCCGAGTGCTGATGGCTGCGAGCCCGAGGCCGAGGATGCCGCCGAGCAGTGCCAACAGCAGACTCTCCGTCACCAGCTGCCCGATAATTCGTGCGCGGCCGGCGCCGAGGGCCGCGCGCATGGCAAACTCGCTCCGGCGCTGCACGCCGCGGGCGAGCAGCAAGTTGGTCACGTTGACGCACGCGATCGTGAGAACCAGCAGGACCGCGCCGAGGATCGCGAGCAGCGCGGGACGGACGCCGCTCGTCACGTCATCCTGCAGGGCGTGTACGGTCAGACCGTCGGAGAGCGATGCCCAGGACGGCCGGACGAACTCGGGCGTCGGGATTCGCGCGAGGTCGTCGATCTCGCGGCGCGCGGCGTCGAGAGTCACGCCGGAGCGTACGCGACCGATCATGGCCAGGTGATGGCCCCATTCTCGAGTGTAATGGCTGCCGGCATCGCGAAAGAAGGGCGCCGAGGACTCGTACTGGAGCAGTGACCAAACCTGCGCTGACGGCGACACGACATTGTCGAATCCGGCCGGCATCACGCCGATCACGGTATAGCGATCGCCGTCCAGCGTGATCTGCTTGCCGAGAATCGAGGCGTCCTTCTGCCACAGCGCATTGCTGACGAGGACGACGTTCGACCCGTGCGGCCGGTCATCGGCCGCGTCGAAATCGCGCCCGAGGCGGGGAATGATGCCGAGCGTGCGGAAATAGCTCGCGCTTACGCGTTGGCCGTCGACTCGCTCCGGCTCGGCGCGGCCGGTGAGTGTCGGCTGCCACGGCTCGACGACGGCGAGCGCACTGAACGATCGACTGCGGGCCCCGAGCTCGGCGTACGTGCCGAACGTGACGTCGACGCGACTGCCACCGGCGCCGCGGTCGGAGATCATGAGAATGCGCCCGGCATCGGGATACGGGAGCGGCTCGAAGAGAATCGGGTACACGGCGCTGAAGATCGCGGTGCTGGCGCCAATGCCGACCGCGAGCGTGAGCGCGCAAGCAATCGTGAACCCCGGCGACGCGAGCAGCCGGCGCGCGGCATAGCGGGCATCGACGATGACCTGGTCGACCAGATTTTCCCAACCGTACGATCGCACCTGCTCTCGCGCCATCGTCGCACGGGCCGAGGACCGCTCCGCTGGCGTCATCTGATCGAGAAAGTGCTGGACCTCGTCCGCGATGTCCTGATCGGCCACGCGTCGATGCGTCAGGACGTACAGGCCGCGCCGGATCTGCCGCCACAGGGACATGAGTCTACCCTTCGGCCTTGAGTAAGCGCATGACAGCGCCGGCGCGACGGGTCCAATCCTCGGTCTCGACCTCGAGCTGCTTCCTGCCGGCCTTGGTGAGCGTATAGAACTTCGCCCGCCGCGCGTTCTCCGTCTGGCGCCACTCGGCGTCCAGCCACCCCGCCCGCTCCAAACGTTGTAACGCAACGAGCAAGGAGCCCGGGTTGACCTTGAACACGCCGCGCGAGACCTGTTCGACGCGCCGCGCGATGCCGAAGCCGTGCAACGGCGCGAGGCTCAGCGTCTTGAGAATCAACAGGTCGAGCGTACCTTGGATCACATCCGTATTCTTCTCTTCCATGCGAACATACCTAGCGGCTCTCCTCTTGATCGTCAAGATGGCGTCGGCGCAGACGCCACAGGTCCACCAGTTGCCCGCCACCCCTCAAACCGTGGCGTGGGGCTACTATAGCGCCGCCGCAAAGCCCGTCCTGCACGTGGCGTCCGGCGACATCGTGGTGGTCCATACGATGCTCACGAACGTGCCGGACCGGCTGGAGAAGGCCGGGCTCCCGCCTGCCAAAGTGCAGCAGGCGCTGCGTGATATCACCACGCAGGTCACCGACAAAGGGCCGGGCGGCCACATCCTCAATGGGCCGATCGCGGTCGATGGCGCCGAGGTCGGCGACGTGCTCGAGGTGCGAATCCTCGCGATCCGGCCCGACATCGACTACGGCTACAACGGCTGCAGCGGATTCCTGAAAGAGAACTGCGCCGATTCCGGGCGCACGCGCATTATCCAGCTCGACACGGTGCACATGACCGCGTCACTCGGGCCCGACATCACCATCCCGCTCCACCCATTCTTCGGCAGCATGGGGGATGCGCCGCCGCCGGACTCCGGGCGACTTTCGAGTAATCCACCGGGCATGCACGCCGGCAATCTCGACAACAAGTATTTGGTCGCCGGCACGACGTTGTTCATTCCCGTTCATGCACCTGGCGCGCTATTCGAGATCGGCGACGGGCACGTGGCGCAAGGCGATGGCGAGGTCGATCAGACGGCGATCGAGACGTCGCTCATGGGCCGCATCCAGCTCATCGTGCGCAAGGACATGCATCTCACGTGGCCGCGCGCGGAGACGCCGACGTACTACATCACGATGGGGACGGACAAGGACCTGACGCAGGCCACGAAGGTCGCCGTGCAAGAGATGATCGCGTTTCTCTCATCGACGCGGGGACTCTCGACGATGGAAGCCTATCGCCTGGCGAGCATCGCCGCCGATCTGCACATCACCGAGCTAGTCGACGGCAATGTCGGCGTTCATATGATGATTCCCAAGGCGATCTTCAAAAAGCACTGAGAAAGTCGGTGATGACGTCGGGTGGGACGGGCGAGGTGAACGCGCGCTGCGTGAGGATGATCAGCTCCAGGTCTTTTGCCGGGTCCACGCGCCACGCCGAGCCGAGTCCACCGTCCCACCCGTAGCGACCGTTGGCGAGATCCACTTCTACGCCGAATCCCCAGCCGTGGTTGTGGAAGTACCCCGGCAGCCAAAACGCGGTGGCCAACCGCTGCGCCTGCGTGAGCTGGTCGGTGGCCATGGAGCTTTCGCGCTTTCGGAACCAGTGCGAGAACGCCAGATAATCATCGATCGTCGACACGAGTCCGCCACCGCCGGACGGGAACGCCGGTGGCCTACTCCACTGGCCACCCTTCGCTTCGTCGTAGACCGAGAGATCGCCTGCGTAACTCGTCGCGAGGCGATCGATATCGGCCGGTGGCACGCTAAAGCCGGTGTCTTTCATGCCGAGCGGCCCGAAGATGCGCTCGCGGAGGAACACATCGAGCGGCTTGCCCGACGCGCGAGCGATGAGAACGCCGAGCACGTCGCTGCCGGTGTCGTACATCCACTGCTCGCCCGGTTGCGTCATGAGCGGCAGCGTGCCCAGCCGGCGGATCCATTCGTCGGGTGCGGGTTGCTCTTGGGGATGCGGGGGCCCAAGCCGAATATCGAGCGCCACGGCGGCGCGCTGAATGGGCCATGTCCCTGGCGGCACCAGCGGAACGCCGAACCCCCAGGTGAACGTCACGAGATCACGCGCGGTGATCGCGCGTCGGGCCGGAACGGTGTCGTCGATCGGTGCGTCGACGTGACGCAGTACTCGCCGGTTCGCGAGCTCCGGCAACAGGCGATCGACGGGCTCGTCGAGCGCGATCGCGCCCTCGTCGACGAGGATCATCGTCGCCGCGGCGGTGATCGGCTTCGTCATCGACGAGATGCGAAAGATGGCGTCGCGCGGAACGCCGGTCGCGTCGACCCGTGTCTCGCCGCGCTGGGTCACGGCCGTAATGACACCCGCGTTCACGGCGCGACGATCGGCGCAGTCAGAGTCTTGTATCCGTCGCTCGAGCGGCCGTAGACGAAAACGATGTACCGTTGGCCCGCGGTGACGGTCACGGTGCTCGTGCCGACCGGGGTCTTGCCCGTGCAGTTGTTGATGCCGCTCGGTGCGGTGACGAGACCGATCCTGTGCGAGCCGGGTGTCACCACGTAGTGCTGCTCCGTGCCGAGGGCCATCGGGATCTTGGCTCTCGGGTCGTTCGTCGCGATCGGGCACGCGCCGTCGACGACCAGATAGAAATACGGCAGCGAGTCGGCGCTGACGTTGGCCTGCAACCCGATGAGGAGCGCTTGCCCCGCGGGCACCGCGCGCGATGAGTCGATCCAGTGCGGGTTCCGCTCGCCGGCTTCGGCGAGCGCCGGGAACGCGAGGCCATTCAGCATCTTCGAGGGTCCGAGCGCGATGGTCATCTGATCCGTCGCCTTGAATCCCGAGTTGTCGATGCTGCTGTTGAAGGGGGCTTGCGGCGTCTTTGTCCCGGCCGCGAACACGTACAGGTTGCTCGGGAAGCCCGGATCGGAACCCCGTGGCGATACGTAGCCCGAGAGTTGGCCGTAGGCGAGGTTCGCGATCAGCGGCGCCGTCGCCGAGTCAGGGCGCGAGACATCGTAGAGATCGATCGGGCCGCTCGGCTTTCCACCTAGGTCCAGCATGTTCGCGACGCGGATCTTTCCCGTCGGCGCCCCGTACTGGTGGCCAGTCGGCCCAGGCGCTCTCGGTTTCAACGTGTCGGTGAGGCTGACCTGTTGCGGCGCATCTTTGTGGCCGCCGCATGCCATGAGCGCGATGAGGGCCAGCGGGAGACAGCGCATAAGCTTCAATCGTATCGCAAGGCCCTCATCGGATCAATGCGGCTGGCCCGCATGGCGGGCACGAGACCGGCGGCCATCGCGACGAGCGTCAGGAGGGCCGCTGATGCCGCGAAGACCAGGGGGTCGTCCCCCTCCAAGTGATACAACAGGGCCGCGGCGCCGCGGCCCAACACGAACGCTCCGGCTATCCCGATCGCACCGCCGATCGCCGTCATCATGCCCACCTGGCGCAGCACCATGCCGCGCACGCGGCCCCGGTCGGCGCCGAGCGCCATGCGCACGCCGATCTCCCGCGTGCGCTGGGTCACGGAGTACGCCAGCACGCCGTACAGGCCGATCGCCGCCAGCAGCGTGGCCAGCATGGCGAACGCCGCCGACGTCGTCGACATCATGCGCTCCAGGAAAACGTTTTCCCGTACCTGCTGCGGCAGCGTCTTCAGGTCTTCGATCGGGAGCTTGGGGTCGAGGCCGCGCATTGTTTCGCGAATCGCGCGCACGGTCTCGGCCGTCGGCAGCGCGGTCCGCACATAAAAGCTGGTCGTACTCGATATCCCGGTTTGCCGGTACGGCACCACCGCCACTGGTGGAATCGGCGACGTGACACCGGAGTACTTCGAGTCCTTCACGAGTCCGACGATCTCGATGTTGAGCGAATCGTTGTCGAACGACAGACGCTTGCCGACGGCGTCGCGCCCGAGATCGAACTTCTTGGCGAACGCCTCGTTGACGATGGCCACTTTCGGAGCCGCCGCGTTGTCGCTGGCGGTGAACTCGCGTCCGGCAATCAGCGGGCTGCCGAGGATCTCGAAGTACTTGGGGCTCACGGCATTGTACGACGTTTCGTCGTCGGTGTCCGGCACTTTTCTGAACCCTTCGACCGACACGTGCTGGCCCCAGTTATCTCCGGACAGAACGCGCAGGAGACCGGTGGCCACCCCTCGTATTCCGGGAATCGCGCCGAGGGCATCGCTGGCGCGCTCGACGAATGCCATGGCTCCCGTCGTATCGTAGCCACTCAAACTCGGCGAGATGTCGAACCTCACCACGTTCTCGGGGTTGAGACCCAGGTCCACGTCGCCGACGTTGTGGAGGCTCTTGACGAACAAACCGGCGCACGTGAGGAGCATGATCGAGAGCGCGATTTGCACGGTCACGAGCCCCGAGCGGAAACGCGCCGCCGCGCGTCCACCGGACAGGTGGCCGGCGCCGCTCCGGAGCGCCGTGATCATGTCCGGGCGCGTACTCCGAATCGATGGCGCCAGGCCGAAGAACAGGCTCGTGGCCAGCGCCAGGGCGCCGGTGAACAGCATGGCCGTGCCGCTCAAATGAAAGTCGATCGTGCGCTGAACCTCCGGCGGCAACATCCCGCTAATGCCCGCGAGCGTGAGGTGCGCGGCCGGGATGGCGGCCAATCCGCCGAGCACAGCCAGCAGCAGCGATTCGGTGAGGAGCTGTCCCACGAGCTGCCGCCGCGTGGCGCCCATCGAGAGGCGAACGGCCATCTCCATCTGTCGGCCGGCGGCCCGGGCGAGCAGCAAGTTGGCGATGTTGGCGCACGCGATCAGCAGCACGATGCCGGTGATCGCGAAGAGGAGCACGAGGGGAGTCTTCGCGCCAACATGTACGCTGCTCTGGCCGCCTCGGCCGTCGGTGAGGTGGATCTGTTTCGCCTTGAATTGCGCTAGCGTCTTGTCGCTCACGCCCGTGTGAAGCGGGGCTTCGATGTCGCTCAAGATCGGGCTATACACGGCGTTGATGGCCGCTCGCGCCTGACCGACCGACACCCCCGGCGCGAGGCGCCCAAAGAGATAGACCCAGTTTAAAGTGCGTTGCTGCTCGAAGCCCGCGGCCCCGAGGGTGAGCACGCCCCGCATGGTGATCGGCACGTAGACGGAGGGCCGTGTGCCGATGGTGGTGCCGCTGAAACCGCGCGGGCCGATCCCGATGATCGTCAGGTCCTGGCCGTTGACGGTGATCGTGCGACCGAGGACGTTCGGGTCGGATGCGAGCTGCGATTCCCAATACGCGTGATCGAGAACGGCCACGTAACCCCCCGCAATCGCCTGGTCGTCGGCCGGCGTGATCAGGCGACCCAGCGCCGGCCGAACGCCAAGCACCGGGAAGTACGAGCCGGACACGTACATGCCATTGCCGTTGATCGGCGTCTGGCCGGCCATGGCCAAGTTCACACCGAAGCTGCGGTGCGCTGCCAGTCCAGATAATCCGGTCCTGGCCTTCTCCAGATCCCGGAACATCGGGTAGCTGAACACCTCGTCGCAGTTACCCGCTTGGTTGCAGGAATTGTTGCCGAGTTGCGGACTGGACGCCTCCAGATTGACGAGCCGCGAGGGGTCGGCGACGGGAAGCGACTGCAGCAACGTCAGGTTGACCATCGAGAAAATCGCGCCGTTGGCGCCGAGCCCCAGGGCAAGCGAGAGCACGGCCACGATGGTCACGAACGGGCTCTTGGCCACAGTTCGGACCGCGAGCTTGAGGTTGCGCATTGAGGACCGTACGAGGTCGCCCGTGGGCCAGTTTCAGCCTATGGTCTCTCGCCCCGCCCGAGGCGCTCGTCGATGCGATCCAGGGCGTCATCGACTTCAGCCACCGTGTCGATGACGTAATCAGCGCCGGCGGCGTACAGCTTGTCGCGCGCGACGCGCACGAGCCCATCGCGAGCGTCGTCGCCAAGGGCGTCCCACTCGCGCTGCGACAACCCGACCTCGTTGCCGGTCCGCGCCACGCCGATCGTCCACATTCCGGCGTTGCGGCCCTCGGCGATGTCTGCTTCGGTATCGCCGATCTTCACCATGGTCGCCATGGGGTAGACTCTTAGAAACACGGCGGTCGCGAAGCACATCCACGGCATCGGCCGTCCGCCCCCGACATCATCAGGGCACAACGCGCAGTCCGCGGCGTACCCCTGCGCCTTGGCGCGCTCCATCACGTAGTCGAGCATCGCGCGATTGTATCCGGTCGTCGAGCCGATCTTGAGTCCGCGCCGGCGCATGCGCTGCACGGCATCGCTCACGCCGGCGATCACGTCCGAGTGCTCGACGAGACTCTGCATCTGCTTCGGGATGAACGCCGCATAGAGTGCGTCGATGTCGCTGCGTCCGTGGGCCGTGGCGATCGCACGGATATGGTCCTTTTTGGGGAGTCCCATCGACGCGCGGATCTCTTCCGTCGAGACGTCGAGCCCGACCGATGAGAACAGCATGCGCATCGCGGCGACTGGGGCGATACTCCCGTGGTCGACCGTCGTCCCTGCCCAGTCGAGGATGACCGCCGTGATCACGCCAGCGTCCTCTCGGCCAAACCGAACGACAGCGTCATGCCCGAGCCGCCTACTCCGGTGATAATGCGGACTCCTTGTGCCGGCTCGCAATCTATGAACGGCTTCTCCGGGTGCCACGCATAGACCCCGTGCCAGCGCTCGGCCAACTCCCAGGTCGGGATTCTCAGGTATCGCTCGAGGTCATCGAGAATCAGCCGGTCGATCTCCGGGCGATCGAATACGCTCGGCGTTGGGCCGTACTCGTGCGAGTCGCCCAGCGTTATCGCGCCATCGGCCGTCTGCGAGACGAGCGTATGGATGGCCCAACGATCATACTCCGGCTGTTCTCTGGCGATCCGCTCTCTTAGGGCCCCGAGCGTTTTACATGCGCGAAACGCCTTGTAGAATCGCAGGGTCAGTCCCGCCGCCAGCGCGGGACCGAGCTCCCATCCGTTGGGCTGCGGCACCGTGCGCATCATCTGGAGCTTGCACCGGGTGAGCCCGCTGGCCGCGAATATGTCGGGATACAGCGTTTCGAAATCGTCGCCCGAGCAGACGATGGCTGCGTCGGCCTCGAATACGCCGCGCGCTGTCTCTATCCGCGGCACATCTATGCCAATCACTGGGCAACCGAATTGCACATCGACGCCAAGTGAGCGCAACACCTCGGGTAACGCACCAACGATGCGGCGCGGATCGACCGTGAGCTCGGTCTCGCTCCACAGTGCGCCGAGGAGGCCGTGCGTCTCAATGGCTTGCGATCGCTCGGCCGTCTCGCCCGGAGACAATAGCGTGCAATCGTGGCCTCGCGCGAACTCCTCGAGTACGGCGATCTCATCATCCCGATAGGCGACGTGCAACGAACCGGTGGGGCGATATGGCAGATGCGTGTCGTCCAGCATCTGGATCCATAGCGCGCGGCTCCTGAGCGCGATCTCTCGCATCTCCGCCGGCTGGCCGATCGGCCAGATCTGACCGAAGTTGCGCACCGACGCTCCGGACGCGCGGATACCGCGTTCGAATAAGACAACTTTCCACCCGCGCTTCGCGGCGAGATACGCATGCGCGAGGCCGAGAATGCCGCCGCCGATTACCGCGAGTCGAGGCATTGTTCCAGGCACGAACGATAGTGATCGATCGCCGGCACGTCCAAGCCGGGAATCTTGGCTTCGTCGTCCCAACGCCGCAGCTTGACGGCGTCTGCCGCGAACGGAAGCGCCTCGAATGCGCGGACCTCGTGGTCGGCCATCGGGCCACCCTGCAGACCGAGACTTTGCGCGGATGCGGGTGACAAGCGTGACAGATATGAGGGGTCCACTGCACAGAGATAGCGCTTCGCGGCCACGTGCAGCTTGCCAGGTTCAGTCACCGCGAGTCCGAAGTGTGCCCCGAGCCATTGGGCTCCGAGCGCCTCGTGGCGATCGTCCAACCCTAAGTCGGCCGCGTTCTCGCCCAGGTCGTGCACGAGATGCCCGATATCGTGCAGCAATGCCGCCGCGATCAGCGTCGATGGACTGCCGTCGGACACGGCCAGATGCGCGGTCTGCAGCGCGTGCTCAGTCTGCGTGACGGCCTCGCCGCCGTACATCTCGTCACCGCGTTGACGGTACAGCCTGATGATCTGCTCGACGATATCCATGGCGTTCCTGAGTGAGAACCAGAGCAAGCGCGGCGACGGCCGTGAGAAACGCGACCGCCGCGAGCACGTCGAACGCGCCGTGCCATCCGAACGCGACCGACACGCGCGCCATGCTGTCGCCGGCGAGCACGCCGCCCAGGTAGCCGACGCCATCAATGATGCCACAGGTGGTGGCACTGGCGCGCTGGCCGCCGAAGTCGAGCGAGGTCGCGCCGGCCAGGTACGAATAGGGTCCGAGGACGGTGAAGCCGGTCGCGGCGACGAGGCCGACCGGCCAGAGGTGCGAATGCGCCAGCAACAGGAGCAAGCCGACGCTCGCGACGAGCCCCAAGAACATGATCCGCGCGCGACCGCTCCGGCCGAGGCAATCGCTGGCGATGCCCGCGAGTACGACCGAGCAGGCACCGAGGAGCGGGAACCACGCGCTGGCCCCGGCCGCCGCGGCGGGCGACAGCGAGGCGGCCTCGGTGAAATACGTCGGCGTCCACGTATTGAACGTCTCTCGGATCAGCGTGAACCCCAGCGACAGAACGCAGGCGAGCCAGAACTGCTGGCTCCTGAAGAGCGAGCTGAGAACGCCGCGGCCGTCGTCGAGCCGATCCGGGCTGTCGGCTGGCGCGACCTCGGGCGCTTCGCGTAGCCAGATGGCGTTGATGATGAAGAGAACACCGAGCACGGCGGCCGCCGAGAGAAACAAGCCGCGCCAACCGAACCCGCGCTCGATCAGCGACTCCATGAAGAGACGAGCGCCGACGTCGCCCAGGAGATAGCTGACGCTGATCACACCCATGGCCGTCCCGTACTGCGCGTACGAAAACCACTTGGACGTCAGCTTCACCATGCCGATCCAGCCGGTCGACTGCACGAGGCGATTGGCGATCCAGGCGAGCGTGAAGATGGGAATACCGCCGCCTGCCGCGAAGCCGATCGTGCAGAGGATGGAGCCCAGCATGCCGCCCAGAAATAGCCGCCGGCCGCCGATCCGGTCGGCCAGCGGGCCGCTCACGAACTTGCCGAGCGCGTAGCCGAGCACCGCCAGTGAGGCAATGCGCCCGAGGCTGATCTTTGCGGCGTCCCGCGCCATCCCGTGCGCGGAGAGATCGGCAATGAGGAGCGGCAGGGAGACCGAGTAGTCCGAGCGGCAGACGTAGTACCCCGCGTAGCCGACGACCATCAAGCCGACTACCGTCCATTGACGCCGCACGTGGCGATCCACGCTGACAGTCTGCCGCGCGGTCTCGTGGTCCGCCACGCAGGGCGGTCGCCGTTACGACGCCTTTACGGTTCTCTGGTCGCGCTAGCGAGCCAGCGCCTTCAGCACCGCCGCGCGGCGGCGCTCGCTGACGCGCAACCGTGTGCCGTCGCGCAGCACGATGCTGCAATGCCCCTCTGGCCCGCGGCGTAACTCATGGACGTAGTCGACGTTGACCAGCGCGGAGCGGTGGATGCGTACAAATGTCCGCGGGTCGAGCTCGCCCTCCAGTGCTGTCAGGGTTTCACGGAGCAAGTGCGATGCGGTGCCGGCGTGCACTCGTGCGTAGTAGTCCTCGGCCGCGATCCAGGTCACGGATGCCACCGGGAGCGACACCGACCGCCGGCCAGACGACACCAGGAGCCGCGTGCGATACACCGGCGCGAGGCGACGCCGGGCGCGCTCGAAGGCGTGAAGAAAACGATCATCCGTGAATGGCTTGACCACAAAATCCAGCGCCTCGGCCTCGAACGCTTTGACCGCGAACTCGTCGTACGCGGTCACCAGCACAACCACCGGCGCGCGCTCGGCCGGCAACGCGCGCAGTACGCCAAAGCCATCGAGGTCTGGCAACTGCACGTCGAGGAACACGATGTCCGGCTCGAGCGTCCGCACGGCCTCGATCGCGCGAACGCCATCGCCACACTCGCCGATCACCGTGACGCCATCGAGGCGGCTCAACAGCCCGCGAATCACATCGCGCGCCAACGGCTCGTCGTCGACGATGAGCACACGCGTCTCACGCATCGCGAAACGGCAAGCGCGCCACGGCTCTCGCGCCACCGGCCTGCGTCCGGGCCAGCGTGATATCGGCCCGTGGGCCGTACGCGTGCCGGAGCCTCGCGCGGGCCGTCGCGATGCCGAGGCCGCCGTTGGTGCCGTGCTCCGAAGGGCCCGGACCGTCGTCCGTCACGGCGATCTCCAACCAGTCGCCAGTGCGGGCCGACGAGATGACCACCAGGCCGGCAGTGCTCGATCGCCCGATGCCATGGCGAACGGCGTTTTCAGCTAATGGCTGCAACAAGAGCCGGGGTACAACCGCGTCCGTGGTGTCCGGCGCGATCTCCCACCGTACGCGTAACCGATCGCGGAATCGTACTTGCTCGATCGCCAGATACCGCTCGACAAACGCGATCTCGTCGCGCAGCGTCACCTCGTCAGGCGCGTCGCGCCGCAACTGCGCGCGCAAGAGATCGCTGAGCTCGGCGATCACGTGAATGGCACCGTCCTGGTCATGGGCCCGCACCAGGGCGCCGACCGAGTGGAGCGCGTTGAACAGGAAATGCGGCTGCAGGTTCGCGCGCAGCGCGACCAGCTCGGCCCGCGCGAGCTGCGTCTGCAATCGCGTGGCGCTGTCGATGGCGACGATGACCCCATAGATCGCGGCCGCGAACGGCACGTAGAAGACGATCGTCCCCCACAGCGGCGGGCTCGCGTGCGCGAACGCTACGGTCGTCGAGGTATAGAGCACACCGCGCAATACGCTGATCGCAACGATCGCCGTGGCGTGCGGCGCGATGTTGCGCCACGTTCGTCCTTGCGCGACCGGGAATCGCGCGGCGAGTCGCAAGACGATCGGCGTGATCGGCACCCACATGTACCACTCGGACAGCGGCGGCACCATATGCCCCCAGGGCAACAGAGGGCCGCCCATGAGGAGCGCGGTCACCTGGTCGTTGAGTGCCGTGTACCAGGCGGGCAGCGACCAGAGGCCAATGAGGGTCCGCGTCCGCACCCTGTGAGCGTACGACGTGTGCCCGGCAGCAGCAAGGCGTTGGCTGCACGGTTGCCGCGTTCGCTGCACGACGCGCTTTGGATGACGACGCGGGGAGGTAGGCTCGGGCATGCTACTCCCTTTTGCTATCGCGGCATCAGTCTGGCTGGCCCGTGCCGATAGCGCCATCGGCGTGTATGCCGCCCGCGGCGCAGTCCTCCGGATCATCGAATCCAGCGCACTGTATTTGAGCGACGAGTCGGATCGGTCGTACGGACCATATGCCATGTATCCGTCGACGGACACCCTCTGGGTGGATCCACGGACCGGCGTCGAACGCGTCGTGTACCCTGGCACGATCCAGATTCGGTCGGCACGCGCGACGTTCACGAATGGGTCAGTGGCTTCGATTCGCGCGCACGGCGGGGCGTGGATGCGTCGGGCATTTGACCCGTGGGCCGTGTTGGCGGACTGGCGAACGGATTCGGCCGTCCGTGTCGCTGGAGAACGCGTGTATCGCGACTACCCGCGCATCGCCTTGACCCGGCCGGGTCGCTTTGGCACCGATACACTGCTGCTCGACGTCGAGACCGCCATTCCCGTCGCGCTCATACGAACCGAGGCGCATTACTTCCTCGGGCCTATTCACGTGGTGTACGACTACGAGACGTGGGCCGACGTCGGCCGACGCGCGCTGTACCCTGCGTCCGTCACGAGGTTGGTGGATGGGCAGCTCGACGAATCACGGTTTTATGATCAATACGGTGGTGGTGGCGTGCTCGTGCCGGTGGATAGCGCGCCGGATCTCGTCATCCCCGATACGACCGTGACGTTGCCGATCGATCCGCAGCATCGGTTCGCGGCGGACCCATTGGATACGGTACCACTCGGCGGCAACACGTATCTCCTCGTGAACAAGGCGTTCACGTCGGTCGTCTCGCTGCAGCGGGATACGGTGTTTGTCTTTGATTCTCCTGGCGGAGAGGATCGGGCACGCCTGGAGCACGAGCGGGTGGGGCAGCTATTTCCGGGTCATCACGCGACGGTGTTCGTCGCCATGAACCCGGTGTGGCCGCACATCGCGGGATTGCGCTATTGGGTGGCTCACGGCGCTACGATCGTCGCATCGCGGCCGATCGTGTCGTTCTTGCGATCGGTGCTTGCGCGCCGATGGACCGAGTTGCCGGATGAGTATGAGAGGGTCAGGGTGCAGCCGACGATCCGTGCCGTCGCCGACTCGGCGCTTCTGGCGGGTGGTCAGGTGAGGCTCTATCCGATGGATGGGATCGAGGGCGAGACGGTGCTCCTCGCCTACATCGCGCCATCCCGTTTCGTCTGGGCCACCGATCACATTCAGGACACGACGAGCGACAATCTCTACGTCCGCGAGGTGCGACAGACCGTCGCGCATCACGAGCTCGACCCTGTCGCGACCTCCGGCCCGCACTTTCGCGTCATCCCATGGACGCCACGCTGAGTCCCAACGGCGAAACGGCTGCCTAGCCAATGGTGTTGAATGACAATGAGATAGCTCTGGGCATGGGTCTTCCATAGACTGCGGTCATGCGTCGTGATTTTCTGTTCGCGCTGCGGTCAGCGCGCCGTTCGCTCATGGTGACCGCCACCGTCGTGCTGACGCTGGCACTCGGACTCGGCGTCAGCACGACGGCCTTTTCGCTCGTCGACGCCATCCTCCTGCGCCCACTCCCGGTCGCCCACCCTGAGCGACTGGTCAACGCGAGATTCGAGGACGGCTTCCCGGTTCTGGAGACCGAGTATTTCCGGGAGCGGAGCCGATCACTCTCCGGAATCATCGCCTATGACGGGACGCAATTGAGCACGGTCGTCCAGGAGCGACCCGGGCTCGCGACCGCGCGTCTGCTCTCTGGCGACGTGTTCGCCACCCTGGGCGTGCCGGTGATGGGACGGGCGTTGCGACTGGAAGATGATCGCCCGGGTGCCGCACCCGTCGCCGTCGCGAGTTGCGCGTACGCGACGCGACAGTTCGGCGGGATGACCGCGGCCATCGGCCAAACACCGCTGCTCGACGGCATGAGCACGACGATCGTGGGTGTCATGCCGTGCGATTTTCCCGGGCTCACCGCCGGGAAGATGCCGGAGGACCTGTGGTTGCCGATCATCTGGCATCAACGACTCGGCTTGAATGACCATACGACGGTGGGCATACTGGCGCGCCTCGCGCCGGGCGCGAATGCCGGGATCGCGGCGCGCGAGCTCACGGCGTTGCATCGCACGTTCACACGGGATACCCTCGGCCGCGTCCTCGTGTCCGATGGCTCCCAGGGGCTCGAGACACTCGCTCACGCTTCCGCGACGCCGCTCCGTATCCTGACCGCCGCCGCGGCCGCCGTGCTGCTCCTGGTCTGCGCCAACGTCATGAACCTGCTGCTCACGCGCGGCACGGGCCGCCGACAGGAGATCATGATCCGGTTGGCGATGGGTGCCTCGCGGCCGCAGATCGTCCGCCAGCTCATCGTCGAGACGCTCGTGTACGCCCTGGCCGGCGGGATGCTCGCCGTACTCGCCGCCGAAGTGCTCGGACCCCTGCTCGCCACGCGGCTCGCGCCGGGCCAAGGGCCGCTCATGCTCGATCTCGTGCCCCGCGGACGGGTCCTGGCCTTCGTCGCGCTGGCGGTGTTGGCGACCGTCGTCGCGGCCGGCGCCGTACCTGCGCTCAAGGCCGCGAGGCTGGAGAATGAGACGCGCTCGACGCCCAGAATCGGCCGGAGTTTGGGCGTCATTCAGGTCGGGCTGTCGCTCGTGTTGCTCATCGTCACTTTCCAGCTCGGGCACGGCGCCAGATCCATGGCGCTCATGGATACGGGCTTCGAGCAGCATCACACGTTCCAGTTCGCCCTCTATGCGAACACGCTGGGGTACAGTGGTCCGAGCGAGCTCGCGTTCTACGAGCGCGTGCGGTCGAAGCTGGGCGCGATGCCCGGCGTGGTGACGGCCACGGTCGCGCGCGATCACATCACGGCCATCAATCGGACGATCTGTCATCCGTCGACGGACGGCGGTCCAGTCGACGTCGGCCTGAGCGGCATCGGCGCCAACTACTGGGCGGCCACGGGGATCCCGCTTCTTCGCGGTCGGGACTTCGTGCCGAACGACGGGGCGGTCGCGATTCTGAGCACCGAGGCGACGCGGGTGTTCTTTCCGGACGCCGACCCGATTGGGCGGACGCTGCGTGTGGCCGACGGAGGAACGCTCCGCATCGTCGGCGTCGCGCGGGATGTGCGCGCTTTTGGCGAGCGGCCCGAGGAAGTCGGCGCGCCCACCTGTCGTGTCTTCATCCCGCTCGAACACGCGGCCAAGGAGGACATGGGCCAGGCCATGTTCATCGTCCGTACCATCGGAGATCCCGCCGCAACGCTGGGCGCGGTACGCGATGTCGTGCACACCATCGATCCGCGCGCGGCGCTCGTTCGTCTCGAGACGGTCAGCAACGCCACGAGAGATATAACGGCTAGTCAGAGCGCGCTCGCGACGAGCGCTGGCGTGCTCGCGGCGCTCGCCCTGGCCCTCGCCTGCATTGGCCTGTATGGGGTCGTGTCGTACATGGTCGCGCGACGGATGACCGAGATGGGCATTCGCCTGGCGTTGGGCGCTTCGCCGGCGCGATTGTTCCGGGTCGTGCTGGGCGATGCGATGCGTCCCGTGCTCTCCGGCCTCGCGCTCGGCCTCGCGGGTGCGGCACTCGCGCTCAAGCTGGTGGGCCACAGTGTCATCGGCCTCGATGCACCACAGCCTCCGGCGATCATCGCGGCCGCGCTTACTCTCGTGGTGGCCGCGCTTATCGCGGCGGCACTCCCTGCGCGGCGAGCGGCACGGGCTGATCCCGTCCAGGCTTTACGTCGGGATTGACTCCGTCAAACGGGTACTCCATGTAGCGCGCGGTCTCGATGGCGACGTCCATCCCGGCGAGTCTCGACAGGATGTGAAACGCGCCGTCGATCCCCGATGAAATCCCGGCGGCGGTGACGATCTTCCCGTTGTCGACGATCCGGCGATCCGTGACCTGACACCGCGGCTCGGCCTGCCGCAGCTCCTCCAGCGCGCCATGGTGCGTCGTCGCCGTGAGATCGCGCAGCAGGCCGGCGGCCGCGAGCAGCAGGGCGCCGGTGCAGACGGAGAACACGATCTCCGACTTCGCCGCATTGGCGCGAATCCAGGAGAGCACGGCCTCGTTGCGCATCTCGATGCGCGTGCCCCACCCGCCAGGAATCACGAGCACGCGGGGCTCGATCGGATCGGCCAGTGTGAGTGTGGGACGAACCACGAGATTGTTACGCGCGCGGATCTCGGGCTTCGTGCCGACCGTCACGACGTTCAAACCCGCTTTTGATACGGAGAACACCTCGAATGGGCCCGCGAAGTCGAGCACTTCGACTTCGTCAAAAACCAGAATGGCGATCATGATGTTTCCTCGAATCTGGCGAGCGGCGCCCTGATCTTGTATTCATATGGCGGGGGAAAGCGAAATGTATCCTCGATTGGTCGTCTCCACGACCAGTACAAATTTTGCTGCGCTGTGGCCGGCACTAGCCGAGGCCTGCGGAGTGGCATTGGTGATAAACGAGGCACCGCTCGGGAGCGATGTCACGCTCACCGCGACATCTCAGGGTGCCGCGTTAGCGTCACATCATTTCTCACTGCCGAATGATCAGGACCAACTGACATCGTGGCTGCGCAAACAATTTGATGAATTGCGCGCCCGAGAGGCACACGCGAGCTTCACGGCCGCCGAACGGACGAAATATCGGTTCGAGGGCATCGTGGGCATGAGCGGGACGCTGCAATCGGCGGCGAGTCTCATTGCGGAGCGCACGGCTCCGGTCTTGTTGACCGGTGAGACCGGAACGGGAAAGACATTGCTGGCGCGAGCGATCCACTACGAGGGCCCGCGTCAAGCCTCGCCGTTCGTCGAAGTCGATTGCGATCACACGTCGACTCGCGCGTTGTTCGGCGATGACCGCCAACCCGGGCTCCTCGCCCTGGCGGCCGGTGGCACACTCGTGCTCAATGCCATCACCCAGTTGGGTGACACGCTCTTCGATACGATCGCCGGCCGTGGCTTCGACGTCCGGATGATCGCGACGTCGCACGTCGACCTCTCCGCCAAGCTCTGTCGGCGCCTCGGCGCCGATCCGATTGCTCTCCCGCCATTGCGGGCCCGACGAAACGAGATCATCCCGCTGGCCCAGTACTTCGTCGATGGGTTTGACGGGGAGCACGCGCAGGTCGACTTCGCTGATCTCGAGACCCGTGACTGGCCGGGTAACGTGCGCGAGCTCAAGAACGTGGTCGAGCGCGCACTCCTTCTCTCAACGCCACCTCCGAGGATCGTATGGCAGTAACACGGAAGACCCTCGTGATCGCCGCGGCTCTCTTGGCGCTCACGGCGTGCGAAATGATTCAGACGCCGGGCCCGAGCGACCCAGGCACGAGGGGGGCCTCGTCGATCCATAAAGACGGCATACTCGGCTCGCTGCTGAGTTTCCTGATGCCGGCGTCGAACGCGCCGGCGCTCGTGACCGACACCGTGAAGTTCTATGCCGTGGTCGGGCAGGATCGGCACGACTCGATCTACTACCATGCCGCATCCGGCCAGACGGACTCCACTCGCTTCGTGTACTTCGATGTGCCGGCCGGCGCATTGGTTACCGATCAGCACGGCGACACGCTGGCGCAGGGCGACTCGCTCCTGATCACGATGTACCTCGCCGATTCGTCTCACATGACCGTTGGCTTCCAGCCGTCCGGGTTGGTATTCAACAGCTCGAATAAGCCGACGCTCATTTTGTCGTATCACTGGGCGAATCCGCTCACGTTGCCGCTGCTGCAAGCGTTACTCGGTATTTGGTATCAGGAAACGCCGGGCGGCCTCTGGTTCCCTGCATCGAGCAGCGTACAGATCCCCGCGCAAACAGTGACGGGGCGGTGCCCTGGATTCTCTGTGTACGCTTCGGCATACTGACAGGCGTGGCGCAATCTCTGTTGCTTCAGGCGCGCGTGGCGGCCCGGGCTGGCAAGTGGCCCGAGGTCTTGAACATGCTCGGGACCGCCACCGAGCCTTTGCCGGATCCGGATCGGGCGACGCTCGTCGCGGAGGCGCTGCTCCGCACGGCGCGGCCGCGCGACGCCGACGAGTGGCTCCGGCGGTTGCTGCCGCATATAGAGCACGATGATCCGTATGAGTGGCGTCGCGGCATCAACATGCGCGGCGTCGCGCTCTTCGAGATGGGGGAGCTCGACCAAGCGGAGACGGTCTTTCAGCAGGTGCTCCAGGTCGGACACGCCGTCAACGATCCCCTGCTCGTGGCGCGCGCGACGAACAACCTCGGACAGATCAAGAACGTGCGTGGCCAGCGCGACGATGCGCTCGCGCTCTACCAGCTCGCCGTGCCGGCGTATCAGCAGCTCGGCCACGTGCTCGGGCTGGCCGAGACGTACCACAACATGGCGATCAGCCATCTGTGTCTCGATCGGCTGACGCAGGCGGACGAGTGCGAGCTGCGCGCGATCGAGTTCGCGCGTGAGGTCGCGGCCGTTCGCCTCGCGGCACTCGCCCGGATCGGTCGCGCCGATGTCGCGCTGAGACGGGGTGATGCCGAGATCGCGTATGTGACCGCGCTGCGCGTCGCGATCGAGTGCCATGCGCTGGCCGACCCCGCGGGCGCCGCGGATGGCCTCCGGGTCGTCGGCCTGGCGTGCATCGCGCGCGGCGAGTTGGACGACGCGGCGGTGTCGCTGACGCACGCGTGGCAGTTGGCCGAGCGGTGCGCGAGCCCGAGGTTGTCGGCGGATGCGTTGCGCGCGTATGCCCAACTCGCGGTCGCGCGCGGCTCGATTGGCGGCGCCCGCCGGCACGCCAACACGGCGCTCGACCTGTACAAACGCGCGGGCGCGATCGCCGACTACGAGGCGCTGAGCGAGTGGCGCGCCCAGCTCAGTCAGCGGGCGTCATGACGACGTTGGCCGCGGACGGTTGGAGGTAGGTCGCGATCCGTCCGACGAAGTCGTCGCATTCGAGCTGGTCGGCGAGCGATGACGGCAGGAACCCCGTGACGGACCGGATGCTCGACGCGAGCGCATCAGGCGAGGGATAGCGGAGCTTCACGGCGACATCGCGCACGCGCGCACCGGGTGCCCGCAAGTAGTGGTATGCCCGCAGGACGCGAGCGGCCCCGAGATGGTGGGCGGGTGTCGCGAGTCCCGCGCGTTCGAGGGCGTCGTACATCGTCCTCCGGGGCATCGAGGCTTTCGAGGCCAGTCGCTCCACGCAGTCGATCACCGAAGGCGTGCGGAACACCGCCTCGAGCGCTTCGGCCAGCGATTCCGGCAGGCGCTGGAGGCGGTCGCGCAATAGGGCAAGCAGCGCATCGGCGAGCGCGTCGGCTGGTAACGCTTCCAGCAGCGCGCGGAACGCCACGGGTTCGTCGTCGACCCCGAACAACACGACGTGGCGGTAGCCGCGTGTGCCCATGGCGTGACACGCCTTGAGCGCGTCGGCGGACACGGTGGTGTAGAGCACGATGTGCGTGGTCGTGCGGTAGCGATCGAGCTCGGGGCCGGCGAGCTGTGGATCGACGACCACGATATCGGGGGCGCGCTCGGACAATACGGTCTGGAGCTCGCGCAGGTGGCGCACGGCGCGAACGGTGTGCGCCGTGCGAACCACTGCGCGGAACGGGTGCATCAAGCGGTCAGGCAAGAGCGCGACGATGTCCACAGGCCTGCACTCGTGCGGGGGTTCGCCGCACAAACTCACGGTACGTGACGGGGTCTCCAAATCCGAGCTTCGACGGTACGGCGTCGCTCCTTTGTGCGCCACACCCTGGTTGACCTATCTCGGAGGTTCGAAATGCCCCGTCTTCGCTCCCTCATCGCTCTCGTGACCGCCGCGGCGATCGCGGCCGCGTGCACCTCGCCGACCTCGCCGTCTCAAAGCACGGTACGCGCAGACTGCAGTGGTGGTGTGATGGGTGGCAGTACGACCTGCTCATGACCTAGACGCCGACCTGCTCCCGCATATCCCGGAGGGCATGCACGACCGGTCGTACGAGGGGTGGCGGCTGGACCTCGACAAAGGTCGCTTTCGGCCGGCGGCCGAGGACAATCTCCGTAAGCAGCGCCTCGGATTCCAATCGGATCTGGTTCAGTTGACAGCGAGTGGCGATGTCGACGGCCCGCGTGAGTGCCTCGCGGGCCGCGTCCTCGCGCCCAAATCGATACAGTCCCTCGCCCACGAGCTCATGGTACGCCGCCTCTTGCGGCGCCGCGAGGCCGACCGAGAGTTCCTGCCGATACCGCTCGAAAACCGTTTCTTGATCTCGCAGGAACGCCAGCCGCATGAGATTCAATCCGGCGATAGTGTGCCAATACCTATTCGGCGAGGTCCGATAGACGACGAGATACGCATCGTTCGCGGCGTCGGGCAGGCCGAGGTCGACCATGGCGGTGCCGAGGTCGCACAACGCAGTGGTCCTTCGCAACTCGTCGCTGTAATCGTTGACCGCCGCGTGTATGAACGCCGCGGCGGTTTGGTAATCCTTCCGTTGGTAGGCGACGACGCCCCGATCATGCCGGGCGCGAGCGAGAACATCTTTCAGCGGCCCGTCGACCGGCAGGGGCCGTGTCGCAATCTCGCTGATGACCGTGTCCAGCGTCTCCTGTGCCGCAGGGAGATTGCCCCGATTGAGCTGGACACTCGCGAGGCCAATGCGGCTGAGCAACGCGTTGTACTCGTCGCCCTGCAGATTCGCGATCGCTCCGGCTCGCCGGTACGCGCGCTCGGCCTCGGCCAATCGACCGCCGACCATTCGAAAGCAGTACCCCATTTCGAGGTACGCCGGCGGCACGAGCTCCTTGCCATCGCAGAGCGGCGCGACGGCCGCGACCGCGCTATAGACGTCGGCAGCGCACGCGAAGAGTCCTTCTTTCTTGAGAATGCCGCCATACGCGGCCAGTACAACTGGCACGTGACGTGCGAGCTTTCCCCACGATGTCGTCAGCGCAGCGTCCAGGTTTCTCAGGATCTCGCGAACTGGACCATCGTCGACGTGCTCGATGGCGCGGCGCACGGCCTCGAGCTCGCGCAACGTCGGCGGCCTGTCGCCCGCCCCCGCCAGCACCCAGCGATCGACGAGCCGCATCGCGAGAAGTCCAGCGACCGCGGCCCTATACTCGGGCTGACCGTCTGTCTGATCGCCAGCCGCTTCAAAGAATGCCAGGTGTGCCAAGGGCGGCTGAGCCGTCGAGCCGACATCAGACGTTTGCATAATCATGACATCGGGAACTTGGTCACCGCTCGCCGGACTCGCAAGCTCGAATACAATACACCTCAAGCGTGAAATCATAGGCGGGAATCGATCATGTCATCCACGTTCACTATCGGCGGCGATCTCACGGTAAACCGCCTCGGCTTTGGGACAATGCGTCTCACGGGTGCGGGCATCTGGGGCGAGCCGGCTAACCGTACGGAGGCGCTTGCAGTCCTGCATCGCGCCCTCGAGCTCGGCATCAATTTGCTCGACACAGCGGACTCGTACGGGCCTGAGGTGGCCGAGCGGCTCATCGCTGAGGCGTTGTATCCCTATCCGAAGGGTCTGGTGATCGCGACCAAGGCCGGGTTCCAGCGGCCCGGTCCGGACCGGTGGGTCGAGGACGGCCGGCCACAGCACCTCCGCGAGGCCGTCGCGGGGAGTCTCAAACGGTTGCGACTCGAGCGGATCGATCTCTTGCAGTTGCACCGAATCGATCCGAAGGTACCGATGGAGGATCAAATCGAGACGCTGGTCGACCTCCAGCGCGAAGGGAAAATCAAGCACATCGGACTCTCTGAAGTGAGTGTCGAGCAGATCGAAGCGGTTCGCGAGATCACGACGATCGTCTCCGTGCAGAATCGCTACAATCTCATCGATCGGAGCTCGGAGCCGGTGCTGGACTACTGCACGGACGAGAACCTGGCATTCATCCCGTGGTTCCCCCTCGCGACGGGAGCCCTGGCCAAGCCCGGTGGTCCGCTCGCCCGCGCGGCCGAGCGGTTGAAGGCGACGCCGTCGCAGGTCGCTATCGCATGGCTGCTCAAGAAGTCGCCCGTCATGCTGCCGATTCCGGGCACGTCGACGGTCGAGCATCTCGAGGAGAACGTTGCCGGCGAGCGGCTCGAGCTCGACGCCGCGACTATGGACTCGCTCGAAATCCGAGTTGGCGCACGGTAGAGCCGGACGGTCCCAGGCGCGTTGAGGTCGTCAACGCGCCTGGCTAGACTAGTCGCCCGTGATCACTACCGGGCGCCGACCGTTCATTGTCACGCGAGAATACGTCGGCGTCATTGGCATCATCGCGGGTCTCACTCACGCGTGGCCTCCGATTCCCTCGATCGCTCTCGGCTGCGCCTTGGTCGCCGGCATCATCCCGCGCGTGGCCGCGGCGCTCGCGTTCGCGTTGCTCATCGCGTACACCGTGTCGCTGCACCTGTGGGTGCTGGCGCCGAGTCCGCCCGCGGCGTACGGATTTCTGGCGCTCACCGTCGCGCTGACGTCGACCAATCGCGTCTTGGACTGGGATCTCAACGGGACGACGCCACTGTGGACAGTCGTGCCGCTTCGCCTCTACTTCGGCTTCGCCTTCTGGCGCGCGGCCTGGAACAAGATCGGTGCGCGGTGGGCGGCGTGGCCCGACGCCCTGCAATCGTTCGGCACGATGCAACTGCCGCATGAGTCGGCGTGGTATCGGGCCTTCATGACCTCGGTCGTCTTCCCGCACGCGCCACTGTTCGCGGGACTTGTTGCGGTCGGCGAAGTGGCCGTGGGAACGTGCCTGCTGCTCGGACTCGGTGTGAGGTTCGCCGCACCGGTCGGCGTGCTCCTCACGCTGAATTATTTCCTGCTCAAGGGTGACGCTCCCTGGTCAGTCAGCAACGACTTGGCGTTCGCCCTCGGCCTGACGATCCTGACGGTCACGGGTGCCGGGCGCGTCCTCGGCCTCGACAGTTTGATAGCGCCGCGTCATCCCGTCGAGCAGCCTGCCCAGGGTGATTAGCGTCGTATCGGCGGGTACTAGAATCATCTCTCTCATGCTTATACGTCGAATGAGACGCGACTAATTCGACACGCCGGGTGACATCGAAGACGTCTCGGTCGTCACGCGGTAAACATGAGACTTGCGGTCGCGGTGCCGTTCCTCGTCGTCGCCTGCGGCGCCACCGATCCCAGCGCGCCGATCCCTCGCTCACCCGCGCGCGCTCCCGCGGCGGTCCTGCGCTGCGTCGCGAAGGTGCGAAATCGCCCCAGCGTGACATGCTCGCGCGCCCCTATCACGCGACGGAACCTGCGCGCCGACGTGATCGTGGGACGCAAGAACTACGACGTGACGCTCAACTTCTCCGGGGTCACGTTCACCAGCGGCACCGGTGTGTTCTCCGCCGGCGTGAGCGTCACCAACTTGATGAACCAGGCGCTCGGCACCACTGACGGGACGACGTCGAGCGCGAGCGGCACGCGCGTGTTCTTCACCTCGGGGCCGTCGCTCGCGGCTGGACAAGGGATTATCACCTTGAGCAACCCGGACGGCGTGGGGACGTTCACGGCGTCCGGACAACCGTACTTCCAGTACGCGACGCTGATTCAGCCGAGCGCGACCAGTAGTGCGAGGACGTGGAATTTTCAGCTCGGGGATTCCGTGAATGCGTTTGCGTTCACCCTCGAAGTCGATGCGCCGATGCCGGCCGAAGGGAGCATTCGGCATTGGACGACGATTCGACAAGGACTGCAGAGCAATGCGCTGACCGGCATGTGGCAGGACACGCCATCCGACATCTGGGCGGTCGGCGTCAGCAACACGTTCTTGCGCAACACCGGCTCGGGTTGGGCGATCGTGACGCCGACCGGATACACGGGCTCGTTCGATTTCCAAGCGATCTTCGGCGCGTCGTCGACCGACTATTGGGCGGTCGCGAACGGCGGGCACATGGTCCACTACAACGGCACGACATGGGCGTCATCCACCTCGCTGCTCACGACGCGCAACCTCCATAGCGTCTGGGGCTCGAGCACGACGAACTACATCACCGTCGGCGATAGCCTCACCATCGATCAATACAATGGGCTCCTGTGGACGCCGATGGTCCCGCCACTCGGCGTCGCAACGGCGACTGACCTGCGTGGCATCTGGGGCAACGACGGGACGCACATCTTCGCCGTCGGCGACAACGGGACGGTCATCTTCTACAATGGGCTGGTCTGGGCCGCACAGACGAGCAACACGACGCAAAATTTGCTCGCCGTGTGGGGGACATCGGCGACCAACGTGTACGCTGTGGGCGCGAATGGCGTCATCATCCGCTACAACGGCACGGCGTGGACGACGATGACGAGTCCCACGGCCAATAACCTGAACGCACTCGGCGGGAGCGGGGCATCCGACATCTGGGCCGTCGGCGATGCCGGCACCACCGTGCACTACAACGGGACCTCGTGGTCCGCGAGCACCAGTGTCACCGGAATCTCCCTCACGGGTGTCGTGAGCGGCTACGCAGTCGGTGCGTACGGTGCGTTGATGACGTATTCCAGCGGCTGGACTTTATCAAACCAGAGCGGCGTCCCAGTCAACGCCATCTGGGCCGACAGCCCGACCGACGTCTGGGTCGCGAGCTACGGAACGGTGCTGCACTACGACGGCACGAATTGGACGAGCACCTATGTCGGTGCAAAAGAGATGACATACGGCCTGTGGGGCTTCACCAGCGGGCCCACGCTCTACGCCGCCGGCGGATCGGGAACCATGTCGATCTACAGCGGCGGCTCGTGGGCAGCGACGAGCACGGCGCAACCGGGCTACCGCGCCACCTGGGGCTCGGCGGCCAGCAACGTCTACGCGGCCGGCACGTCGGGCGACATCACGCAATACAATGGCTCGAGTTGGACCAACCAGTCCGCTCTGACAACAGTCAGCGTGTTCGGCCTCTGGGGCACATCAGCCACCAATATCTACGCTGCCGCAGATAGCGGACGCCTATTCCAGTACAACGGCACGTCCTGGAACGCCATCACCACGGGTACTACGCAGGCTTTGAACGCGGTCAGCGGTAGCTCGGCCACCGATGTCTGGGTCGCCGGCGCCTCGGGCACCATGCTGCACTACAATGGCTCGTCATGGTCCTCGGCAACGAGCGGCACCAGCGTCGCGCTGCACGGCGTGTGGGCCGACACGCCACCGGGTTCGTACACCGCCGACGTCTATGCCGTCGGCGACAACGGCACCGTGCAGCACGGCAACGGCTCGGTCATCCTCACGATGCCGACGACCGTGACGTCACCACTGCGCACCGTGTTCGGCACGTCGAGCACGAACGTCTACGTCGGCGGCGACGTCGGCGTTGTGCTCTGGGGAACGCAGTAGCCGTCAGGGCGGGGCCGCCCGGTGGACGTCCAATACCGCTGCGTGCGCAGCTGCTATACAGCGCTGCGGATCCGGCGGACCGGCGCGCACACCCACCACCGTATCTGGAGGCGCCGCATCGGCGTACCGAGGCGCGCTGACCGATCGCCCGATGCCCTCAAAACGACCGTCTCCTATTATTGCGTGCACCGTGAAGAATGCATCCAGCGCAGCGCCGAGCATCAGATTGATTGTGTCCGCACCAGGAGCTGGCTCGATCGCAAAAACACCAACGCCGCTCATTCCGGCGTAGGTAGGACTGCGCCTACCACGGCGTACCACAGCGAAGCAAGCGTTCCACGGAGGACCACCGTAGCTCCCAATTCGTAGTCTGAGTTCCGTCTCCCTATCCAAGTTACCGAGCGAAAGGGAGTCGGATTGAATGGATAGGAACAAAGTTCTCAGAGTTGTGCTACTCGAGTCGTCGTCGCATGGTCCACTGCTGCAGACCCGGACATTCCAGCCACCGACAATGCGACTCCAGTCGAATGCGGATGGTGGAGTGCGGTACACGCGCCCCTCAACGCCAGTCACAACGGGAGGCTGAGCCTCTGCCGGTGGCAAGAGAGCACAACCGGCAATGCATAACGCCCCAGCGGCGAATCGCATGACCGCAACCCCGGCAGTCTTCAGCGCAGTCCGACCAACCCGTGGACAGCGGCGGTGAGCGCTGGAACGTTGTAGCCGACGCCATTACGGAAGACCATTGCGACTTTCCGGATATCGGATGCATTGGTAGAAGGGTCGCCGTCGAGCACGACGAGGTCGGCTTGCTTTCCCGGAACGATCGAGCCGACGCGATCGGAGATGCCGAGAATGCGGGCGCCGTTTAGCGTCATGATCTGGACGGCTTGCTCGGGTGAGAAGCCGGCCTCGGACAGAAGCTCGAAGTTGCGCTGATCGCCATATCCCGCGATCTCGGTGAGGCAGCAGGGGTCGGAGCCGGCGCCGAGAAGGCCGCCGGCGCGGACGAATGAGCGCTCGAAGGCCATCGCTTTCTTGAGCGCGACTCGCTCGGCGGTGTCGGACTTCTTCTGGCTGCTGTCGTACCATGTGCGAACGGCGGCGCCGATTTGGGGCGCGAGCGCGTCGTAGACTCGCGGGTCGAGCGGGATACGGCTGGGCGAGGAGAGCTCGAACACGGCGAGCGTTGAGGTCATCGCGACGTGATGTTGGACCATCGCGTGGATCGTCCGCTGCACGTCGGCGCCATCGATGTCGAGATTGTCGTATTGCGCGGAGTCGCCAGGCATCGGGCAGACATCGGGTTGCTTGCCTGGCCAGAACTCCGTGTCGGTGAGGAGTCCGTGCTCGAGGTTATCGATGCCGAGGTCGACCGCCTCGCGGAAGCCGACGGAGCAGAGGTGCGCGGTCACCTTCATCCCGTGCTTGTGCGCCTCGTCGATCGCGGCGCCGAGCTCATCGCGGGAGATCTGCGTGTAGGCCTTGAACCATGGGACGCCTTCTTCTGACCAGTATCGCACGAGTCGCCGTGCATCCTCTGGTGTGCCGAGTTGATGCATCCAGGTTGGTCCGACGCCCGGGCCCTGGAGATAGGGGCCGGTCGGGAAGATCAGCGGGCCGACGGTCTTTCCGGTCTCGATCGCGTGCCGAAGGTTGAGCTCCTGGTACGGATCGATGCTCCCGGTCGTGCGGATCGTCGTCACGCCGCTCGCCAGGAACAGCTTCGGGTAGCTCGACAGCATGCTCCGCGAGCCCGTGACCGACGAGCCGTAGTACATATGGTCGTGCAGGCCCACGATACCCGGGATCACGGTCTTGCCCGTGAGATCGATCACGAGCGCGCCCGCGGGGATGGCGGCGGCGTGGTCGACGGTTTTGATCTTGCCATGATCGAACACAATGGTGACGTCCGACCGGGGCGACGTGCCGGTGCCATCGATGACCCGTGCGTGGGTCAGCGCGACGGTTGCCGTGTCGATGCTGACGAATTGGAGTAACGCGACGAGAACTGGCAGCATGAGCGCCTCCTTTAGTCGACCGTGAACATCATCATCATTCCCGCCGCGCGGTGCTCGGCGATATGACAGTGCAGCATCCAACGACCCGGGTTCGAGAGGTCAAGCAAGACATCGTCCGCCTCGCCCGCCGGAATCAGTATCGTGTCCTTCCAGACCAGGTTTGAATTCGGCACGCCGTTGCGGCTGAGGAGAAGCATACGCTGACCGTGCGCGTGAATCGGGTGCGCCATCGGGTGTGCCCCGATCGCGTCGTTGTAGATACGCACTTTTGCGATCGTACCCGCCCGAAAGTGCCAGTTGATGTTCATATTCTCGGCGCCCGTGTCCGGGTCGCGGAGGATCCACGTTACGTCGCGTGGCGTAATCATCCGGTTCATCGCCGGCATGCCATCGTTGACCTCGACCGGGACAGACGCGCCGGTGAGCATATTCGAGATGATCGCGAGGCGCATCTCGAGGTTCAGCCGATGGTCGGCGGGGCGGTCGAGATACTGGCGATATGCGGCCAAATCGCCCCGGCGCTCCAGTCGGCGGAAACTGGAGGCGTAATCGGGAACAGCCGGCGCGGAATCGACGCGAACTACACCAAGCGTATCGACCTCCGGCGCAAACACGCCGAGCCAGTGATTCAACGCCTGTACGCGATTGGTCAGCACCACGGATTTCGTAAAGCGCACATCTATTGTATAGCGCTCGGCGGGCGCAATCAGGACACTCGGGACTATTGCCTCGTGCTCGAACGCCCCGAGATCAGAGGCGACGATCTTTATCGGGGCATCGCCGAAACTGAGATTGTACGTCCGGGCGTTCGACGCGTTGGTGACGAGAAACCGTACGACGGCGCCGCGATGGATTGACAGCGAGTAATGCGGGAATGAGTCGCCAAAGCGACCCATGAGCGCATGTCCCCCGAAGGGATCTGTAGAGATATCTTGGATCGCGAGCGCGACCTGTTGGTTTACTCGCGGCGATGAGTCGGTGACAATGATATTGCCGAACAGGCCCGAGCCCACTTGTTGGCTCTCGTTCACGTGCGAGTGATACCAGAAGACGCCGGCATCAGGAAAACGCACGCGATACGTAAACGTGCCGCCGACGGGTACCGGATCCTGCGTGCCATCATACGCATTGTCGACCCGGACGCCATGCCAATGGATCGTCGTCGGTTGGTCGATGCGATTCTCGAAGCGCACGATGATAGCCGAGCCTCGCGGCACGAGAAGGCGCGGACCGGGATATTGGCCGTTATAACCGTACCCACCCCGCACGAGACCGGCGACCAGTGAAAGCGTGTCTCCATCGTGCAAGGACAGGATCGACGACGGCTGGGGTTCCGCCAATACCGGGTCGCGAGACGGCATGGTCATATCCATCGTGTCCGGCACGACGGTGAAGAGATCCCGATGCGCCAATAGCCGCACGCTTGGCGAGGCGCCACGGAGAACCAGTCGCCCGTGTCGCGTCGTGACGGCAGGAGATCGTTCGGCGCTCACGAGCACCCGAAACTGATTCCGCGCGAGCACGCCAAGCGAGGTGCGCCCGTTCGAGATGACGCCGAGCTTGACGACGCTGTCCATCGTGAGCGTCGTAGCCCAAGCGACATACACGGTATAGGGCCCAAGCGACGAAGCCGGCGGCAAGCCATCGGCGTTGATAGCCAGCTGGTAGTCGAACACCCCGTCCTTTGTCATCGGCACATCGAACGGTCCTGAGGGCGCGACCAGCTCGAGGGTCGCGGTCACGCTATCCAAGTCAGGCGTCGCCACGAGCGGAGCGCAATAGTTGATCGCCGAGTCGGCGCAGAGAGCGAGCGCCAGGATGCCGATCATCGACGATGACGACGCGCGATGTAGTACACGGGGATCCCGGCGAGCGCGCCGCCGAGCACGGCGAGCGTTCCCCAGCGTGTCCGTGGGTCAACGATTGCGCTTGCCAGGATATACAGCGTCGCCAAGACAAAAAGTGCCGGGACGATGGGATACCCCGGCACGCGATAGGGCGGCTGGTATGTCGCGCGGCGGCGCAGCGGAAAGATCGCGGCGACAGACAGCGCATAGAATGGTACGATCGCCGTGATGAACGTGTCGGCGAGCTGGTCGAACGTGCCGAGCAGCACGAACACCACGCCAAGCCCGGCGCTCAGGAGGATGGCGCGATACGGAGTCTTGTACTTCGGGTGCACATCGGCGATCGCGCGGAAGAGGAGTCCGTCGTCGGCCATTGCGAAGAAGATGCGCGGCGTCGTCAGCAGAGACGCGTTGAGCGTGCCGATGGTCGCCAATACGATGGCGATGCTGACGAGCGAGACGCCCCAGCTCCCCACCAGCTGCTGAGCGACATCGGCGGCGACGAGCGGCGAGGTCTGAATGCGACTGATCGGCAGCACCGCGATATACGCGAGATTCGCGGCGACGTAAATCACGATCACGGCGAGCGTCCCATAGATGAGCGCACGCGGCAGCGTCTTCTCTGGTGTCGTGACTTCGCCACCGATGAAGCTCAAGTCGGCCCAGCCGTCGTAGGCCCAGAGCACGGCCACCAGTGCGATGCCGAAGGCGCTCGTCGTCACAGTCCCCACTGGCGCTGGCGATGAGATGCCGTGCGTCGATGAGCCGACGAATACCGCCGCACCAACGATAAAGACCAAGGCTCCGTATTTCGCGAGCGTGGTCCAGCCCAAGAGCATTGTGCTCCACTTGACGCCAATGACATTGAGCAGGGCGAAGACGACAATGGCGACGGCCGCGACGTGGTGGACGACATCGCTCTCAGCGTGGGTCGACCCGAACAGCCGTAGGGCGTACTCGGCGAACGTCGTCGCGACGGCCCCGAGTGCCGCCGCACGGATCATGACGAGCTCGGACCAACCGAAGAGAAAGCCAGCGAGCTCGCCCCAGCCTTCCTGCAGCATGACATATATCCCGCCGGTCCGCGGTAGGGCCGACGCGACTTCGGCTAGGGTCAGCGCGCCGCAGAGGGCGAGGACGCCGCCCACCACCCACACGGCGATGAATGCCGTTGGCGATGGGAGGCGATTGGCGATCGACGCCGGGGACCGGAAAATTCCGGAGCCGATCGTCGTGCCGACGACGACGGCGAGTGCCTCGACGAGGCCGATGCGACGCGGGAGGGATTCACGCAAAAAGGCCTACCTGTCCGCCGGTATGCCAGAAGAGCACCGTCTGCCCGGCCTTGAATGTCCCCTCTCTGACCCATTGGATGAGTGCACCCAGGGCTTTCGCGGTGTACGTGTTGTCAACGAAGATCGCCTCTCTGCGTGCGGCCAGCCGCTGCGCCTCGCGCGAGGCCTCCGTGGGAATACCATACCCGTCGCCAACGTAGGCATCGGTCACTGTGAAGCGGGGCTCACCGAGCGGTGTGCCGAGCATGTCACCAACCCCGGCCACTATATCTCGCACGCGCGCCGAGAGAGCCGAAGCAGGGTCGTCCGCACTCACGCCGATGACTTCTGTCGGAAGGCCATGCAGCGCGCACCCGGCAACGAGCCCGGCTTGCGTGCCACACGATGAGGCTGCGTGCACGATGACGTCAGGCTTGAGCCCCTGCGTGATGAGCTCACCGATGGCCTGCACGAAGCCCATTGCGCCCAGCGGAGTCGAGGCGCCAAGCGGAACCCAAAACGGCCTGCGCCCTTCGCGAGAGAGGCGGTCCAGTGCGGCCTTCGATGCGCCGTCGCGCTCGGCGCGAGACGAGATGTACTCTACCTCGGCGCCGAGCAGATCGTCGAGCAGCGCGTTCGCTGTCGCACGTACAGGCTGGACGCCGTTGGCGATGATCACGCAGCGCAACCCCAGACGGGCCGCCACCGCCGCGGTCGCCCGCGCGTGGTTCGACTGAATGCCCCCAACGGTGACGAGCGTGTCGGCGCCACGCGCGACGGCCTCGGCGGCCACGAACTGGAGCTTCCGCACCTTGTTGCCGCCAAACCCAAACGGGATGACGTCATCGCGCTTGACGAAGAGACGTGGACCGCCGCCGATGGCCTCCCGGAGCCGCGGCATCTCTTCGAGGGCCGTCGGCGCGTGGAGCAGCTCGATCGACGGGGGCAACTTCACGGCTGCGTGGCCGTCTTGAGCCCTCGATTCTCGAGCAGCGCATCCACGGTCGGATCGCGCCCGCGGAACGCGCGATACATATCGCCGGCATCGATGGTACCGCCCCGCGACAGGATCATGTCGCGGAACCGCTGCCCGTTGTCGCGCGTCAGGCCACCGTGCTCGACGAACCAGGCGTACGCGTCATCGTCGAGGATCTCGCTCCAGAGATAAGCGTAGTATCCGGCCGAATACCCGCCGTCCCAGATGTGCGAGAAGTACGTCGAGCGATACCGCGGCGGGACGTCGTGGACCGCGACGTGGTACCGCTCGAGCGCGGCGGCCTCGAAGGCGTCGACATCGCCGGTCGCGGTGCCCGGTGGAATCGTGTACCAAGCGAGATCGAGGAGCGACGCCTCGAGGTATTCGGTGAGCGCAAAGCCCTGGTTGAACGTGCGCGAGCGCTTGATCTTGTCGACCAGCTCCTGCGGCATCGGCGCGCCGGTGCGATAGTCCTTGGCGTAGTTCGCCACGACGGACGGCTCGAGTGCCCAGTGCTCGTTGAACTGCGACGGGAACTCCACGAAGTCCGTCGGCGTCGCGGTCCCGCTGAACCGGGGGTACACCACGTGCGAGAACATGCTGTGCAGCGCGTGGCCGAACTCGTGGAACATGGTGTTCACATCGCCGTAACTCAGCAACGCGGGCTGTCCCGGCGCGGGCTTCGTGAAGTTCGCGACGTTGAAGACGACGGCCTTGGTGCCGAGCAACCCGGACTCATCGACAAACGTATCTTCCCACGCGCCGCCACCCTTGTTGTCGCGCTTGAAGTAATCACAGTACCAGAGCGCCAATGACGTCCCGTCGGTATCGAACACCTCGAATACCCGCACGTCGGGCTGATACACGGGAATGTCTTTGCGCTCTTTGAACGTGAGGCCATAGAGCTGATGCGCGGCAAAGAACACCCCATCGTGCAACACGCGGTCGAGCTCGAAGTACGGTTTGATCTGCGATTGATCGAGCGCGTAGTCCTTCTTGCGAACCTGCTCGGCGTAGTACTGCCAGTCCCACGGTTCGAGCGCATACCCGGCGAGCGCCTGCATGCGCGCCTGCTCTTCGCCCGCCTTTGCCACCGCGGGCTGCGCAATGTCGCTGAGCAACTTGATCGCCCGCTCGGGCGTCTTCGTCATCTCATCGTCCAGCGCGTACGCCGCGAACGTGGGATAACCGAGTAGCTGCGCCTTCTCGGCGCGGAGCTGCGCGAGGCGCGTGATCACCGGACGCGTATCGTTCGAGTCGCCGTGCTCGGCGCGTTGGATAGACGCATCGAACAGCCGCTTCCGTACGTCTCGATTGGTGAGCGACCCTTGCGCTGGCTGTTGCGTGGTGTTCTGAAGTTTCAGTACCCATTTGCTGCCCTGGGCCACCGCCGCGATCTCGGCGTCACTCATGCCATCGAGCTGACCGCGATCATCGATGACCAACGCGCCCGCTTTTGTCGCGGCGAGCAACTTCTTCTGGAACGACGTCGAGAGCGTCGCCTCTTCCGCGTTCAGGGCCTCGAGGCGGGTTTTGTCGCGCTCGGCCAGTTTCGCGCCGGCGCGCACGAAGTCCCGATAGTAGCGCTCGACCAGAAACCGCTGCTCGGCGCTCAACCCGAGCGAATCGCGGCGCGCGTACAGCGTGGCGACCCGGCGAAACAGCTTGTCGTTGAGAAAGAACGCGTCGCGATGCGCCGCGAGCTTGGGCGCCAGGGCCGCCTGCGCGCGTTCGAGCGTGTCGTCCGTGTTGGCCCCGGTCATCGCGCTGAACACCTTGTACGCCCGCGTGAGGAGCGCACCCGATCGCTCCATGGGGACGATCGTATTGTCGAACGTCGGCGCCGCCTTCTGGTCCGCTATCTGGCGGACCTCCGCCAACTGCTGCCGCATGCCCTCTTCCAACGCTGGCTGGTAATCGCCGTCATGGATCCGGTCGAACGGCGGGGCCTGGTCAAACAGAGGGCTCGGCTGGAGGAGCGGATTCTGGGCGCCCGCGGCGGCGGCGAGCGCCAGGCCGGCGAGAAAGAACACGAGATGTCGAGTCATTCCCTGGCCTCAGTGCGAAGCGCTGTCCGCGGCACTCGGCATCGTTTTCCACGCCGCCAGGGCATTTGGCGGCAACGAGTCCTGGTGACGGAGGAACGAGGCGATCGCCCAGCGCTGGTCGTCGGTGAGCGACTTACTATACGATGGCATGCCGGTGAACCGAATGCCGTGTGTGATCTTCCAGTACGTCATCTCGATCGGATCGTCGGTGACGTCGTCCTTGGCGAACTGCGGCGGCTCCACATAGAGGCCGTCGGCGACCGACGATCGCTTCGCATCGGAAGCGCCATGACACACGGCGCAGTTCGTCTTGTAGAGCCGCACGCCCATGGTCATGACCGAATCGGTCGACGTCGCGGGGCCATGCATTGTCTTGGTATCGCGCGCGATGGCCACGCGCAACGAGCGTTTTGCCGCCCATCGCTCGATCTTCCCGGGCTTCGCGTCGGCGTTCGCCGGCATGAACCCCCCGATGACGAACACGTACGCGATGAGAACTAGTGCGACGCAGGTCGCGGCGACCGTCCAGGCGATAATGGGGGTGCGATTCACAGGAGCGTCAGTAAAGGCCAGGGATCAGGCGATACCGGGTCCGTTCACGATACTCGGCATAGCCGGCGAGGTGTCGCACAAGATAACGCTCCTCGTCGATGAGGCGCACCACGATCGCCGCCATGAGCGGGAGGCAGCAGACGAGACCCCACGCCGAGCCGAGGGCCAAAGGCACGCCGAAGATCAGGACGAACGCGCCGGCGTACATCGGGTGGCGGATGATGCGATATGGACCAGTCGAGATCACTCGTTGGTCGGGGGCTACCTCGATCACGCCTGATGTGTAGGTATTCTCGCGAAAGACGAGGAAGACGATGGAGAGCCCGATCACCACGAGACTATCACCAGCCACGGACAGCCATACCGGCAGGTGCGACCAGCTAAAGCTGTGGTCGAGGCCCGGAACGATGATCAGCGAGAGAAAAAAGATGTTCGCGACCGCCTGGATGATCTTCTGGCTCTTTTCTTTCTCCGCGCTGGCCCCGGCTCGCAGCCGTCGCTCGAGCAGCGCAGGGTCGTTCTGGAGCAAGTAGACCGTGATCGCGGTAATCGAGGCCCCGAAGACGGCCAAAAAAGCCCAAGCCTGCCAGTAGCGGAGTGACCACGCCGAGCCGAACAAGAGGGCGCCGAGGATCAGCACGAACTGCGTGAGCCCGGTGAGCGCACGCGACCGAAGGGTCATTCAATAAACTACATCCGAAACAGATAGCTGAACTTCACGAAGACACTATTGAACGTGTTCCCGTAGCCAACAAAGGCGACGGTGCCGGGAATGGGCTGGTAGGCGAACAGCCCTTGGAGTTGCAGCTGATTGTTCTGAAACGCGGCGGCGCGCGAGTAGGTGCCCGTGGCGGGGTTGAGCAGGAAGATCGGCAGATCCGTGCGCCCATCATCACGCAGCGTGTTCTGATACACCGCGTCATACTGCCCGACGAACCGAAAGAAGATGGGCCGCGACAGTTGGTACTCGACGACGAGACGCGGGATCAACGTCTTGCCGACGATCGACCAATCGTCGTGCCGCCAGAACACCTGGGCGTTGTACATGAGCTGCGCCCGGAGCTGGCTCGTCGGCCGATAGTTCAACGTCAGCGATGTGAGCCAGACGATGGTCGGCGACCACTCGAAGAAATTGTCGTCGTGCCCGTACAGGTTGAACAACGAGAGGTCGAACTTGGCGAACGTGGGCGTCGTGATCAGGAGATTGTGATCGGTATTCGCGATCGAGGGCCCGCCGACATAGTGGGTATAGGTCGTATCGTGGGCCGTGATGTGGCCCAAGTAATAGTTGGCGTATAGCGAAGGATCGTACCCGAAGGTCTCGAGGGCGAGCGTGTACAGGACCGTCCAACCGCCGTGGAGCGTCGCGATGAGGGTCGGATGAAATTGGCGGTCCTCGGGAGCGTCAAGCGATGTGAACTGGCGATAGACCCAGGTATCGGCGTAGTTCAAGTCGATGGCGAACGTGTCGAAGAACGAATGCTTCGGGTAGAACGTGTATCGCCAGTCGAGATTCGATCGCACGATGTTGCCGCGGGAGATGAACCCGCTCGCGGCGTCGAAATCGGGGTCGATGCCCTTGAGGCTCGCCTCCACGTACAGCGAGCGTCCCGTGCGAGTGAAACTGCCGGACCACAGCGGACCCGCGGTGCTCACTCCCGAATCGCGCGTGACGCTGCTCGCGGCCTGGAAGTTGAGCGTGTAGAGCGTGCCGAGCGTGATGCGGGAGTCGACGCCGGCGAGGCGATTGAAGTCGCCACCGGATTCCTTGTCCGTGAACACGGCGCCGATCTCGGACCCTTGCGTGAAATCCTCGCGGACTCGGGCCACGTTGAATACGGGATGCCCGAATTCCTGGTCGATCGCGCCAAGGTAGGCGAGGGAGACATCGCCCACTTTGCCGGTCAGCTTCGTTGCGGCAAGCGGCGACTCGATCTGGCGGGTATAAATGAGATTGCTCGGCGTGTTGAACTGCTCGAGGCCGTCGAGAAAGAACGGGCGCTTCTCTGGATACTGCAGCGCCACGCGCGGGTCATTGACGATCTGCGTGGCGTCCGATTCGACCTCGGCGAAATCCGGGCGGTACGTGCCATTCAGCAACAGATTGGGCGTTATTCCCCAGCGAATATTGCCACCGAATTGTGGACGACCGACGCTATATCGCGCCGTGTCGCCGGCTGCTTGCTCGGTCACGACTGGATTGAGGTCGAGCACGAGGCCCGCATCCAGATCCCGGAGCCCGGTGAGCGTGCCGGCTTGGTCGAGATATGAGGCCGCGGCGAGCTTCGTCGGGTACCACGTGTCGCTGTGCCCCGAGTGCTGAATCTTTCTCAGAATATTGATGCCCCAGTCCTGCGGCGACTTCGACGGGAACTTGATGCTGCGAAACGGAATCCGCACCTCGATCTCGTACCCGAACGCCGTGACCTGCCCTTTCGACTCGTAGACGAAGTCCGAGCTCAAGTCCGTGGAATCGGGGCCTGTCCCAGTGCTGATGCCGGTGACGCCGATCGTCGTCCCGACGCCTTCGGTGATCGTGCCATCTTCCTGAACGCCATACGGGTTGACGGCGAACATGAGCGCCTGGTGCGAATGGAGAAATGGGCTCAGGATGAGCTGGACATTGTCGTCGCCGTCGATCTGATCGCGATTGGCGAGCGTGGCATGAGCCGGTCCGTGGATCTCGAATGCGCGAATCCCGAAATAGATCGCGTTCTTCGAGTACCACACCAGCACTTGGGTCGAGTCCTCGGCCGGCATCCCATCGACGGGTTTGTACTCGGAGAACCCATTGAGGAGCGCTGCGCGCTCCCACACTGGGTCGGTCAGTGTGCCATCAATGGCGATGCGCGCATCGATGCGCGGGATCTCAACTGAGAGTTCTCCCGCGCGGCCGTTGTAGACCCCCACGCCTAGGGCGAGCGCCAACGCGATCATGGCACCACGCTACGAGACGGGGTTCAGCCACGCCTAGCCACTGCGGATAAGTGGTCGTATCGCGGGGACGGGCTGTGCACCTGGTGTGATTTCCCGTGCCTGTTGCTCGGGACGATCCGGCATCCCATGTTGGGCTCATGGCCGCCGAGAGCATGCGGACGTCCCGAGTCGTGGTGTTGGCACTCGTCGTCGGATCGTTCTTCGTCGCGCAGGAAGTGTTCGTCGACATGGCCGACGGGAAGTCGCTCAACCTCGGGCCCCGCGCCGTGGTCGTGCTCTGCTTTTGGCTCTCGTGGGCCATTCTGTCGCCTCTCGTGCGATTGGCCGTGCGCCCCCGGCCGATCCTCGCGCATCTCTGCCTCGGCCTGTCCCTCGCGTTCGTGCAAACGGGCATTGCGCTCGTTCTCCAATCGATCATTCGGGCGATCAGGACTCACGCGAGCGTCGTCACCGTCGTGAGAGAGCACGTCGGCGGAGTCCCCTACGTGTGGGGCATGTCCACATCGGTGGTCTTCTACGCCGTCGTCGTCATGGTCTACACCGCGTTGCGCTTTCGGGACGAGCTCACGCAGGCCAAGCTCGACACGCTCCGGTCGCAGCTCAGGCCCCACTTTCTGTTCAACACGCTGAATGCCATATCGGTGTTCGTGATCGAGGATGCCGACAAGGCACAGCAGATGCTGTTGCGGCTCTCGACCCTGCTCCGCCGGAGCCTCGACGAGGAAGCACACGAGGTGCCGCTCGAGCAGGAGTTGGAGTTCGTGAACGACTATCTCGACATTCAGCGCGGCCGGTTTGGCGACCAGTTGATCGTCGAGCAGCACATCGACCCTGACGTGCGGAACGTCCAGGTGCCCGTGTTCTTGCTGCAGCCGCTCTTGGAGAACGCCATCGAGCACGGCAAGTTCGAGGACAAGCCCACGACTGTGACCCTGGCCGCCCATCGCGTCGACGGGATGTTGCATATCACGCTCGCGGACGACGGGCCCGGGGTGAGGGACGGGGCTCGCGAAGGGATCGGACTCACGAATACTCGCGCGCGTCTGCGGCATCTGTACGGTACCCGCGCTACGGTATCGCTCGAAGCAACGGGGCCCGGAGCGCGCGTGGCGATTCAGATCCCGGTGTCATGAAAGTTCTGATCGTCGATGACGAGCCTACCGCCCGCCGGGGGCTCAAGCGGCAGATCGGCGAGATTCCTGACGTGGTCTGTGTCGGCGAATGCGGCGGGCGGGACGCAGCAGTTCAGGCCATCGTCGAGCGGCGACCGGACGTCGTGTTGCTGGACATCCAGCTCGGGCGAACGACGGCGTTCGATATCATCGAGGAGATCGGGGTCGATGCCATGCCCGTCGTCGTGTTCGTCACGGCGTACGATCGGCATGCGCTGAAAGCGTTCGAGGTGCACGCGCTGGACTATGTGTTGAAACCCGTCGATCCTGCCCGCCTCCGCGACGCGCTCGACCGGGCCGCGTCGTTCCTGTCACTCCAGCGCGGGGCATCCCTCGCCGATCGCCTCGAAGGCTTGCTCGCGCAGCATACGCCCGCGACTCCGTCTGTCGCTGAGACACCCACTTCAGAGCGCCTCGTGGTCCGCGACGGCGAACGACTGTCGTTCGTCGAGATCGATCACGTCGAGTGGTTCGAGAGCGCCGGCAACTATATAAAGGTCCACAGTGGCGGCCGCCCATATGTCATGAGAGCGACCATGGATCGCCTCGCACAACGGCTCGCGGGACGCAGCAACTTTGTTCGCGTCAGGCGATCGGCGCTGATCAATGTTCGCGCCATCGCGACGCTCGAGCGCTATGGTAAGAGCGCCTACGTCGTGCACCTCCGGAATGGTGCCAAGATCATCTCCAGCCGCTTCTACCAGCCCGCGCTTCGCCAACTGCTCAAGACGACGACCTAGTATTCGCCGTAGGTGCCCTTGACCGAGTCGAGGAGCTTGGCGGAGTCGTAACCGACGCCGTCTTTGAACACGATCTCGACGTTCTCGACATCCGCGATGCGCGCCGCCGGATCGCCCTTGATGACCACGAGGTCGGCGTTCTTGCCTGGAGCGATCGAGCCGATGTGATCCTGGCGCCCAAGGAACGTCGCGCCGTTCAACGTCGCGATCTTGATCGCTTCGACCGGCGTCCATCCGGCGTCGACCAAGAGCTCGATCTCGCGCTGATCTCCGAACCCTGGGAGATTGCCGCCGATGCCGACGGGGTCGGGCCCGGCGATCAAGAGACCACCGGCGGCGACGAACGCGCGCTCCATGGCGGTCTCCCGCCCGAGGAGCGTCTTCAGGTACGTGAGATCCCGGGCCCGATCACGCCACGCGAGATAGTCGTCACGCACGAGTGGTGACGTGGCATTCAGCACCGCGGGCCTCAGGGGTCGCTGTGGGTTTGCCGACGAGGAGAGCCCGACCAGCGTCGAAGTGACGGCGACATGGTGAGCGATGAGTGACGCGATCAGGCGATCGGCCTCGGGCTTCCCGGGAATCAGGCGCAGCAACGTCGAGTCCCCGTGGCTGGCGCTGCACACATCGGGCTTCTTGTCGGGATCGAGCGCGGTGTTGACTTGAAAACCGTGCTCGAGATTGTCTATGCCCAAGGCGATCGCCTCGTCATACGTCACCGAGCACAGATGACCCGTGACCTTGAGCCCGCGCTTGTGCGCCTCCTGGATCGCCGCCCGCAATTCGTCGCGCGTGATGTCCTGGTAGGCCTTGAACGACGTCACGCCGTGATCCGCCCAAAACGCGACGGTGGCTCGCGCATCGTCGGGTCCCGTGAGATCCAGCAACCGGGAAGCCTGGCTCTGCGAATGGGACAGGAATGGACTCGTCACGTCCAGGTGTGGGCCGGGAGCCGCGCCTGTTTCGATCCAGTGTTTGAGCGAGAGCTCGGCGTACGGATCGACGCTGGCCGCCGTGCGCAACGTCGTGACACCGTTCGCCAGATACAGGCGGGGCGCGGAGTAGGTCATGGTCATGGCGACGGCGGGACGGTCCGGGGTCGCCAGGTGTTGGTACCACAGGTGATCGTGCATGCCGACGATACCCGGCATGACTGCGTACCCCGTGAGATCGAGGACTGTTGCACCATCACCTGATGGCGCAGTACCGATCGCCGTGATCTTGCCGCCCTCGATCGTGATGCTCTGATCAAGGCGGGGCGCGGTGCCGGTGCCGTCGATGACCTCGACGTGCTCGAGGATGATCTTGGGTGCGTCGACGCGCACGAACTTGCGGACCTCTGGCCCCAAAGAATCGGCCAGCGCCATGACGAATAAGAAATTGAGCATGGCCGCTATGCTACGAGCGGCCATGCTCACTCGACTATGCGCTTGTGATTAGGTGACGGGTTTCGGGGAAGACAGGGCCTTAACCAGCCGATACAGGAACTCTTGAGACTCATACAGCGACTTCTGGAGCACGCGCTCGTCGCGGCCGTGGATTCTGAGGTCGGCCGGATCCACGAACAATCCTGATACACCGTAGGCTGGAATACCCGCCGCGCGCAAGTATTTGCTATCCGTAGCACCCGTCGACATGAACGGAATCACGGGGATGTCGCCGAACATGGATTTGGTGATGGACGCCACCGGGCCCATGATCTCGGGGCTCAATGGTGACGGCTGCGTCGGCGGTATGGGCGCACTCGGCGGCGAGACCTCGATGCCGGTATCGGCGACCGCGGCAATGATCTTGGCGCGAACGTCGTCGGCTGTGACGTTGGGAAACACACGGCAGTTGACGAACGCGGTCGCGATCTGTGGCAGCGCGTTGTCCGCATGACCACCGGAGAGGCGCGTGGCGACGCAGGTGGTGCGCAGCACCGAATTGTATCGCGGATCCGTGGACAGTGTCGCGGCGGCCTTGGCGTCCGATGGATCCTTGAGGATCGCGCGCATGGCGGCTCCGATCGCGGGCTTCTCGATAGCCGCTGACCGCTCGAAGTACACCCGCGTGACCTCGTTGAGCTGAACCGGGAACGAGTAGTGCGCGAGCCGCGTGAGCCCGGCGGCCAGCTCGTAGATCGCGTTATCGGGCCTGGGCAGCGACGAGTGGCCGCCGGGATTCTTCGCGGTGAGCGTGAAGTTCGTGACGACCTTCTCCGTCGCCTGCACGTCGTTGTAGAAGGGCTTGCCATCGCGCAGCGTGCCGCCGCCGCCCTCGTTCAGCGCCATGACGGCATCGCCGATCAGGTCGCGGTGGTTCTCCATGAGCCAGCCCGCGCCGAGCCGGCCGCCCTTCTCTTCGTCCGGCGTCAGCGCCAGGATCAAATCGCGATCGGGAACGAACCCTTCTTGCTTGTACCGCAACAGGTTCGCGACGAAGATCGCCGCCATGGCCTTGTCGTCGATCGATCCGCGCGCCTGGAAATAGCCGTCCTTCTCGACCAGCGTGAACGGATCGGTCGACCAGTCCGTGGGACGAGCGATCACCACGTCGACGTGCGCCAGCAGCAGCAACGGTTTGCGCGCGCCGGACCCGTGATACCGGACGACGAGCGCCTGCTTGTCGGGCGTCGGCCCGAGCAAGTGAATGTCCGCGTCCGGGAAACCCGCCGCACGGAATTTTTCGGCGAGCGCCTGGGTCGCTGTAGTGACGCTCCCGACACCCGCCGAATCTTCGGTGTTTGTTTCGATCAGCTGCTTGTAGATGTCGTGCAGGGCCTGCTGCTGGGGGCCGACCTGGGCCTGAGCGACGTTGGCCAGGAGAGCGATCGCGACGATCATTGGGGTTCGCATGGCACCAATATATTATAGATCATGCGCGCTCTCCTGTTTCTCTTGATTGCGGCGCCGTGTCTCGGTGCCCAACAAATGCCCGCGCCGGCGGCGAGCCGGTTCGAGATTTTCGCCCGGTCGGTCGATAGCGCGAGCAAAGTCGGCGCGAGCATGCAGATGGCCGCGGCCGACCGCGCGCAAAGGGCTCAGGAGGCGAGCCGGATGCTCTTTCTCTCGACGATGGTGAGCGGATTCGGGCGGCGCCCGAACTTGTTCAGCGCCGCGAGCGCCGTCGGCGTGAGCCAACTCTTCGGCTCCTTCAAGGGCAATGGGCAGTTCGCGGAGTTCGCGGGACTCACGAGCGGCGCATCATGGCTGCTCTCGAATCTCATGCCGCACACGCCGCTTCATTTCAGAAACGTTCGCATCGCGCGGTAGACCGAGTCCGGAGCACCCACGAAGACGTAGTGGGATGCACCCGTTGCGCCGACAATGACCGCTTGCGGCACGCGCGCGTGAAATTCGGTTTCCTGCGCCGCACGCCAATCGGTCGCCAATTTTTCTATCCGCGTCGCGGCCGTGTCGCCAGCCGTGAGCCACGGGATGAACTCGGCGATTGACGTCGGCCGATCGTAGACCGCCAGCACCGGTCCGCGCACGCGATCGAGCGGCGGCTCGAGACTCGTGGCCGAGTTGTACACCTCCGCGGAAATCTTGCCCGAGGTCTTGGGGCCGAGATCGCGGCCGGCGACAGTCAGACTTTCCGTCGCGCGAAAGTCACCCTCGGGCAGCTGGGCATCGTTCATTTTCCGGAAATACGCCAGCCCGGCGGCCGCCGAGGCCGACTCCGCCGCGGTCGGTGGCGGCTGCTCCGGAAGTGGGCCCGGCACGGGGTGCGTGTGGTAATCGAAGCCCGCGTCGAGGTACACGAGGCGGTCCACGCGATCCGGGTAGTTGGCCGCCAGCCAGGAGAGCTCTTGGCCGGCGATCGAGTGACCCACGAGATCGACCTTGGTCAGGCGCAAGGTATCGAGGACCGCACGCACGTCTTCAACCAACACCGGAATCGTGTACAGGTTTTGACCGCCCGGCGCCCGACTCGACGCGCCCCAGCCTCGGCGTGTGATGCCGTACACATGAAAATCTTTCGTGAACCTCGGCGCGAAGTCGTCGAACACATGGGCGGTGTTTTCGAGGCCGGCGAGAAAGACCAACGGCGGGCCGCTGCCGCCCCAATCGAGCACCTCGAGGCGTACGCCACCGGGGACGGTGACGAATCCCTGCTGGTGCGGCGACGGATCGTGCCACGCCGGCTGCTGGGGTGAGCAGCCGGCGAGAACGAGCAAGAGTGCCAGACGTTTCATGGGCAGGATAGCGCGGAAGATGAGCGATTGGCGAACTCGGTATTGGGCACCGGCATCAGCGTCGCGTGTGTATCGCTGGCGCCCCACGTCGTATCGGCGACCGCCGCGAGCCCGTACATGCGAATCGCGATCGCGCGATCGCCACCCGACTCGAGCACGGTCGAGATGCGCTGCTCACGCATGAGCGCATCACGCGTCGTCGCATAATCGGCCGACACCGCCTCGGCCGGCAATCCGCCAACTTGCGTGCGCACGTCGTTAATAAGCGTCCACGCGCCGGACAAATCGCCGAGCCCGAGCCGGATCTGCGCACGGATCAGCACGAGCTCCTCGTTGCGGACGATCGGAATCGGGCTCCCGACCACCGGGTAGAACGTGACGATGAACGGCGCCGACACGCCGGAGTATGCCTGTTGCTGTGCCGGGTCGGGGTTGACGGTAAACTTGGCCTTCCACCGCAGATCGTTTGCCGTGTCGACGCTCGCGACGAACTCGTCGAGCATACGCAGCGTGCCGATCTCGCCGTTGATCGGATTGACGAGATCACCTGATATGGAGCTGAACGAATGATACACGGCCAGCGGATCCGCGAAGGCTCCGGCCGCCGGTGGCGTGAGTTGCGCGGGCTGATACAGCGTGGATGCCGTGATCGCGCTGTCGGCGCGCAGCAGAGCCGCGTTGTCCGGCGTGCCGGCGGACATTGGCGTCGGCGCGGTGGCCGCCTTGGACCGCGCGATCGCGTAGGCCAGCTCCAGGTTGGCCTTTCCCGCCAGCGCGCGATTGAAGGACGAGAACGAGCCGCCGGTGGCCGAGACCGATCCGAAGCCGTTCGGGAGACTGATCACCAGTGCCTCGGACGGATCGACGTTGAGGGCGGCGTTCCCCGAGTCGAGGATCGCGACGATCGCCCGCCAGACATCTTTGTTGCAGAGGATCGGCGCCGGGCTCCCAAGGTCGTTCAGCTTGTCGCCGCCGATCGGCACGCCCGATGTGTCGCGCTGCTCGGCCAGGTACATGTAGTCGAGCGCCTTGATGGTCTGGACGACACCGGTGATCTGCGCCTGCTCACCAGCCGAATAGGCGGCGGGTGAGTGGACGCCTGGTAGGGCCGATAGGATGCTGTCAGCCGTGCGAACCATCTGAAACTGATTGTTCCAGCCAAAGATCCCGAAGTCGGAGTTGTTGATCGGCGTGCCATCGCCCAGGAACTCCGTGATGAAGCGTGGATCGGTGTTGGTAAAGTTGCCCGCGTCGCGGGCGAACGACGACATCTCGGTGATGATCCAGACGAGGTCAATCCGCGTGCCGCCGAAGAGGCCGGTGACGAGCGTCTGCAGGCCCGCGCGAGTCGTGACGTCCGGGTTCGGGGATGCGTAGTTCGGGACGGTCGGCGTGTCGCACCCGATCGCGATCACGATGCCGAGTATCGCTAGACGGCGCATGGTCAAAACCCCAGATCGAGTGAGACGAAGTAGCTGCGAGCGGGCGGATACTGCGTGACGTCGTTGCCGCGCGTGATGTTGACGTTGCCGTCGCCGCTCACCTCTGGATCCGGCCCGGTGTATTTGAAGCTCGCCCACAGGTTGCGCCCAGAGAGCGACAGCTTGGCGCTCGCGAGATACCCACGCGTCACGTTGTGGATGAGCCTACTCGGCAGATCATATGCGATCGTGATCTCACGCAGCTTGACGTACCCCGCGTCCTCCACGTAAGGCGATCCACCATTGGCGCGCTCGACGAGCCGCTTCGCCGACGCCGCGGAGTCGAGCAAGAACAACGAGTTGTCGAAGTACAGGTTGTTGGCGTTGTCCGCGGTGCTGCCCTTCTTCCAATCGAGCACGGTGTGCAGATGGAAGCTCGAGAACGAGAAGTCGTTCGTGAATCCCATCTGGAACGCCGGCTGGGCGTCGCCGATCTGGACCGGCACGCCCGCCTTGTTGACATCCGCGGGGTTGGTGCTCACGACTTCTGACACCGAGCGACCCGGTTGGATGAGGAAGATGCCGAACGGGCCGCCGCCGCTTTCCGGCAGATCGAACGCCGCGACCGCGAGGTTGTCGACGACGCTGTAGTTCCGATAGAAGGTCGTCGTCGAGATCCACGTGAATCCATTCCGCATTTCGATAGGCGTCGCCGCGAGCGAGAGCTCGAGCCCGCGATTCGTGAACTGGCCGCCGTTCAGCCATTGCGTGGACGTGCCGAACGATGGATTCACGGCCTCCTGCAACAGGACGTTCGAGATGCGCTTCTGGTAGACCGTCGCCGACAGCTGCGCGCGTGACCCGAACATCGTCGCGTCGATACCGCCTTCGATCTCGGTGTTCGTCTCCGGCTGGACGCTCGGGTCGCCGTACGCGGCCGGGGTGAAGGTGCCGCTGCTCGAGCCGAGGACACTGGGCACGAGACCGGAGTACTTCACGCCGTAGGTCGGCTCGGTGCCCGATTGCCCGTAGGCGACGCGCCCCTTGATCTCGTCCAGGAAGCTGAACAGGTGCGGGATGCGATAGGACGCCGACACTTTCGGGTAGGAGTAGTATTTCTGGTCGTCGCCGTTGTTCGAGCTCCGCTCGGTGGTCACTCCGCCGGTGAGCGCCAGGCGCTGGTTCAAGAGCAGCAACTGCTCCTGCCCGTAGAACGAGAAGTCGCGCAGCGCGGTTTGCGCGTAGTATCCGCTCTGGACCGAGCCGGCCGTGAAGCTGTTCTGGCCCGCCACGAGGTTCTGGCCGACCGCGTTCGGATTGTAGAAGTTCCGGCGCTCGTCGGCGAGGCCAATCGAGGTCGTGGCGTCGACGAGTGACGAGCCCACGTAGTGGTGGATCAAGTTCACGGAGTAATTCAAGTACTCCGTGTTCGCCTCGAGCGACGTCGCGACACCGGGCAGTCCGCTCGGCAGGCTTTGCTCTTGTTGGAGGTCCGGCGGCGCGTAGAGCTGTGCCCGCTCATCGGAGTAGTCGGCGCCGCCGATCACCGACGCCTGGAGACTCTGGGCTGCCGTGTGGAACATGGTCCACGAGAGCGTTCCCCCGCCGATAAACCGGTGCACGTTCTCCGGTGTCTGGATCTCCTCGGCGTCGGCGAACGGGTTTGCCGGGCCGAACACGTTTCGCGCCCATGCCCCGGTCGCGCTGCGGTTGTTCAGATTAATGAACTGCGGCGTGTACGACAGCACATCGTACGGCGAGATCCCGACGTTGTCGTTGCCGCTGACGCCGCGTCGGGTGAGCGAGTTCGCGTAGAACAGGCTGCCGGAGACCGTCAGGTTCGGCAACAGGGTCTGCGAGATGTTGGTCCGGACCGACTGCTTGTTGTAGCCCGTGTTGAGCAGGATGCCGTTGTCGTACTTCGTGAGCGCGGACATGAAGTAGGTCGTCTTGCCACTCTCACTCGCGCCGCGCACGCTGAGGTCGGTCTCGTAGGACAGCTCGCCGCCGCCGAAGAGCTGGTTCTGATAATCCTGCGGCCCGCCATAGACCGACTTGATGAACGCACTATCCGCCGATGCGGCGGGCGTTCCGGCGTCGCCGCTGTGCTCATCGTTCAGGTACCACAGCTGCGCGCTGCCGAGCGTCGGGAACGTCCGCAACGGCAGGTGATTGGCGAGCTCGAAGGTGCCGAACCGCTGCGTCACGTTCCACGCCGTCTTGCCCGGCGTGCCCTTCTTCGTCGTGATGATCACCACGCCGGAGGCGGCCTTGGCGCCGTAGATGGCCGAGGCGGACGAGCCTTTGAGCACCTCGATCGACTCGATGTCGTTCGGGTTGATATCCGCGAGGCGGTTCGGGCTATTGTCCTGCTCGAATTGCTGCGTGTTCTGGACCCCGGGCGAGCCAAGGCTCGCTTGGCTGATCGCGTTGGCGCCGTTGTTGGTCGTCTCGTTGTTCACGATGACGCCGTCGATGACGTAGAGCGGCGAGGCGTCGGCCTCGATCGAGGTGATGCCGCGAATTTGGATCTGGAGGCCGCCGCCCGGCGCGCCGCCGTTGTTCTGCTCGATGATCGCGCCCGGGATCTTCGATTGCAGCGCGTTCTCCAGGGTCGGCGCCGGTACCTCGCTGATTTGATCCGAGCTCACGACCGCGACGGCGTTCGCGGCATTGCGCGAGGAGATGGTCGTCGCGACACCCGTCACGACCTGGGTCTCGAGCTTGAGCGGATCTTTCGAGAGCTCGACCGTCACGTCGCTCTGGTCGGCGGTGAGGGTCACCGAGTTTTGCCGATACCCGATGCGGCGCACCGACAGGCCGGTCGCGTTGTCCGGCACGACGATGGCAAACGTGCCGCTGTCCGAGGTGATCGCCCCGATCGCGGTCCCGGTGACTGTCACGACGGCTCCGGGCAACGGCGATTTCGTCTCCGCGTCGAGCACATGGCCCGTGATGCGACGCCTCTGGTGCGCCTGGGACCCAGACGACCGTCGTTTGACCAGAGCGACTTGGTTTCCGCTCAGCAACTCGACATCGACGCCCGCGTCGAACAGCACTTCGGTGAGTGCGGCGGCCAACGCGATGTCTTGCGCCGCGAGAGATACCCGACGGTCAACGGGTACCTCTTCCCGCATGTACACAAACCGTATACCAGTTTGCGCGGTAATGGCCGCGAGGGCGTCGGCGATCGGCACGTCCTGGAGATCGAGCGACAGCCGCCGTCGCAGCACGACCGCGCCGTACGCGTCCTCGCGCTTGCCGCCGGGCTTGCGGACCATATAGAACGCGGGCCCTCGATCGCTCGCATGATCGCTCGCCGGCGCGGCCTGGGCCAGGACGATCGGCACGGGTTGCTGGAAGGCGAGCAACAGTGGAATGAGCAGCATCACGGGATACCTCTGGCGCGAGAGAACGTGACCGTGCGACCCTGACGCGTGTATCGCAGTCCGGCAGCGGCAGCGACGGCGCCGAGGACGTCATCCTCGGCGAGTCCGGTGAATGACGCGGAGATGTGGCGGCCGGCGAACTCCGGAGCGGCGAGACGGACGTCGAGATCGTACCAGCGACCCAACTCGGAGACGACTTCGTCGAGCGGCGTGCCGTCGAACACGAGGCGCCCATCGCTGAACGCGACATAGGCGGCGGTATCGACCGGACGCACGGACGCGGTGCCGGCGGCGTCGAAGCTCGCGAGCTGCCCGGCGCCGAGTGCGACTGGGGCGCCGCCTGAGCGAGTGACCGACACGCGCCCCTCGGCGACGACGACGCGCAGCGCCGGCTCGCCGGCGTACGCGCGGACCACGAACCGGGTGCCGATATCCTCGGCGATACCGCCGGCGGTATGCACGCGAAATGGATGGGTGGAATCGTGACGGACCTCGAAGTACGCCTCGCCTTCGAGGGTCACGTCGCGCGGACCCTCGCCGAAATGCTCGGGTGTGCTGATGCGGCTCCGCGGTCCGAGAATGACGCGGCTTCCGTCGGCCAGATCAATCGTCGCGCGCTGACCGGTCGACGTGGCGATCTCGCGGACCGCGCCGTGTGTGGTGGATCGGCGACTGATCGCGCGATCGACGAGCACGGCGACGACCAGCACGGCCGCCGCGGCGACGAGCGTTACCGGAAAGGGTCTCCGCCGTGCGGGCGGCAACGACGTGGGGTGGTGCGCACGCACCTGGGCCCACATCGCGTCGACGTCCGGCCGCTGGTGCGGCGGGGCGGCGGCATCGAATGTGGCCCGCAGTCGTTCGACCGCGCGGACGCGGTCCAGGTCAGCGGCGATCCACTGGCGTACGGCGGCCGCCTCGGCCGGCGTACACTCGTGCGCGAGGTATCGCGCGAGCAGCGCGTCGTCGGGTGTCATCGACCCTTAACACGCGACGAGGCCGGTTACCCCTAGTCGGCTTTTAGTCTCGAGCGCAGCTCGCGGAGGGCGCGCGCCATATGAAGTTCCACGGTCTTCACCGAGAGATTGAGCACCTGCGCCACTTCGGCGTACGTGAGATGGTGGTATCGGTTGAGCCGAAACACCTCTCGGCACCGCTCCGGCAGCCGCGCCACGATGCGCGCAACGGCCCGCGCCAAATCGGCGGCCTCGACCTCTTGTTCGATCCCCGGCGCCTCGTGCGCTCGATCGATCAATGGCACTCGGCGCCGACCTTCACGCAGCGCGTTCAGCGATCCGTTGCGGACGGCGCGATAGAGATACGTGACGACGGTGCCGGACACCTGCCACACGCGCCGTCGCTCCCACAGCGTGACGAACAGTTGCTGCACGACCTCTTGTGCAACGTCGCGCGAGCCGACATATCCGTACGCACAGTCATAGAGCGGCTCGGCGTAGCGGCGAAACAGTTGCTCGAACGCTGCAACGTCGCTGGCGCGGATCTGCTCCAGTAGCGCCTCATCACCCGCGTCGACATGTTGTTCTTGCAGCGAAGCCGTCACGGGGCCATGAGTACGACCAAATGGCAACGCTGTCAACAAACAGTCATTTGCCGTGCGCGGCTCGCTCCACACCGCTGAGCAGATCTGACAACCCCGTATGGTCGAACACACGGCCGTTGGCGACGACAGTCACTATAGTTGTCGAATTATGGATGTCGTCGAGTGGGTTGGCTGACAGCAGAACAAGATCGGCGCGGGCGCCCGACGAGACGCGGCCGATGTCGTTGAGTTTCAGAAACTGCGCGGCATTGCTCGTCGCGGTCCGTAACGCGTCCATAGGTGTCAGGCCGGCCTCGACAAACTCCGCCAGCTCCTGGTGCAGGCTGAACCCCGGCACGACAAACACACCAGGCGCCGCATCGGTCCCAGCGAGCAACAACACGCCGGCGTGGTAGAGCGCACCAGTCATGACCAGTTGGCGACGCCAATACTCCTGTCGGCGCTCCAACGGATCCTTGGCGATATCGCTCATGATCGCATCGCTGAACTGCTTCCACGCGCCCGTGCGCCAACTCATTGGGACGTACCGGGCCAGCGGCTGATGCTCCTGATCGATGAGATCGAGCAGCGTCTCACCCTTTTGCCAGTAGAGCGTCGGGCACTGGGCGATGTGCGCCTGGGCGACGCGCTTGATGACCGCATCGCACCGCGCCTGGTCGGTGTCGAGCAAGAGTTGCATGGTGCCTTTGCCCGATACGAACTGGTCCTCATGCGTGCCGCACGCCTCGAACAACCCCATGAGATGCTCGATGCTCGCCTGGCCGGCCGTGATCGTCTCATCGAGGCGCACGCGCCACGGCACGTGGCCGACGATCGGGAGGCCGAGTCGGTGGGCCTCCGCGGCGGCGGCGAAGTACGCGTCGCGCGGGACCTCGGACTGCACCTTGATGAAATCGGCGTGCTGTGATGCGAGCAGGCGCACGGCGCGAACGGCGTCATCAGCCGTCGTGACCGGGATGGAGCTCGGGAACCGCATGCTCTTCCCATCGGCGAGATAGCCGTCGAGCATTGGCCCCGCGATGATCATGCGCGGCCCAACCAGGGTGCCGGCGCTGATGGAGTCGCGCCAGCCTTGCAGCACCGTGATCTCGCCGCCCATATCCCGGACGCCGGTGACACCGTTCGCGATGTAGAGCGGCAGGATGACGTCGCGTCCGCCAGGGAACCAGTCGCCGAACACCGAGTGGACGTGCATGTCCCACAGGCCAGGGATGAGATACTGGCCGGTGGCGTCGATCACCCGGGCGTTCGGCGGAATCGCGACGCGCGCGGCATCGCCGACTTGCGCGATGCGGTGGTCACGGATGACGACGGTCTGATTGGCTCTGACGGAGCCAGGGCCGGGATCAATGACCGTCGCGTGCGCGATCGCGACGACCTGCAGGCACAGGGCGAGGATCATGGGTCAATATAAACCGGCCGATCGTCCTGTTCAGAAACGTGCTGTCGGCTGGACTCGCGGCTGCGCCAGCGGGATGTCCCCACAAGGACCGAATCGGCACGAATGTTACGTGCGGGATGAACTGTGCTTCGTATCGCGCGTCACCGATCGGGAAGTACAGATCCGTCGTCACCGGCATGTACAAGACGCGAGCCCGGATCGCTCGCAGCTCCTGCTCGCTGATATCCTGGTGCTCCCAGGTGCGAACCTGTGAGATCATGTCGTTCGCATCGCGTGGCGCGAACGCATTGACGAGCCGCGCGAGCGCATCGTCGAATGTCCGGCCTCTCGACGTATCCGACCGCCAGAGCTCTCGCCGCCACCATTCCTGCGAGAATAGCCAGCCGGCCCACACGGTGCCCAATGCGTGTATCCCGCGCTTCGGCTCGCTCGCATAGTCGCCGTCTTTGAACTCCTGGTCGGCCGTGAGCGCGGCGATGGCACCCTCGAGCATCACGACTCCGTGCGGATAGCACTTCGCTGTGCCAGCCGTCGCGACGACGCGATCCGCGAAATCGGGATAGGTCACGGCCCATTGAAACGCCTGCTGGGCCCCCATCGCGAATCCGACGATGGCCTCGAGATGCGTGACACCGAGCGTCTCGGTCAACAACTGATGCGCGATCCGAACGTTGTCGCGGATCGTGACGGCGGGAAATCGTGGGCCGTGAAAGGGCTCGGGTGTATTGCTCGGACTCGACGAAATCCCGTTGCCGAACATCTCGGTCGTGATCACGAAGTACCGCGTCGTGTCCAGCGCCTGACCGGGACCCAGGAGCCAATCGTATCCGTGCTCGTCGACCATGAAATGCGCCGGCGCCAGCACGGCGTTCGAGCGCGCGGCATTCAGCCGGCCATAGGTCGCGAAAGCGATCTTGACGTGCGGCACCGTGACGCCGCTCTCGAACCGAAACGAATCGACCGTGAACGTCCCCACGGCGAGCATGAGTAGGGCGACCATATGCCATGATATAGCGCGCCCGGGCGCGGCCGAGTAGCGCCAGTTACCGCGCGCGTCGGGTCTTGTCGGATGACCACTCGGCTCGATAGTATACGCCGTATACATGCCCTCCACCGTACGGCACATCGCGACCGCCGCTCGGCGACTGCTCGACAAGGACGGGGCCGAGGCGGTGACGATGCGACGGGTCGCCAGCGCGGTTGGCATCACGCCGATGGCGATCTATCGCCACTACGCCGACCGCACGGCCCTGCTCAACGCGCTGGCCGATGCGGGTTTTCGAGAGTTGGCGGCGCGCCTGACGAAAGCCCGCGTCTCGGGCTCTATCGAAGAACGCCTCGTCCGCATGGCGGAGATCTATCTCGATCACGCGCTCGAGAACCCGCGACTCTTCGAGCTCATGTTCTTGGAGCGGAGAGCGGGCGCCCGCCGATTCCCTCGGGACTTCAAGAAGGGCCACTCACCCACGGCGAACCTGCTGGAGCAGATCGTGCGCGAGGGCATGGAGCGCCGCGAGTTGCGCAAGGACGACCCATGGGAGATCACCTTCGAAATGGGCGCGCTCTCGCATGGTCTCATCATGCTGTACCTGGGTGGCCGTCTGAGCCCGTCGGCCGCGCGCTTCCGCGCGTTCTATCGTCGATCCTTCCGGAGGTATCTCCGTGGCCTTCGCCCGTAACGCCCTCGCCGTCGCCTGCACGGCGGCCCTCGTCTGGTTCGGCACCGGGCTCCACCCATGGTGGCCGCTCATGTGGTTCGCGCCGCTCCCGTTGCTGCTCGTGGCGACCCGCTCGACTTGGAAGACCACGGCTATCGTGGCCTTCCTCGGCATCTTCATCGGGTACTTCAACATCTGGCACTATCTCCACGACGTGCTCGGCATGCCCGCGACCGTCTTCGTGCTGACCGTGGGGATCCAAGCCGTGGGCTTCGCGCTCGTGACCCTGCTCTTCCGCGCGCTGTACAACCGGCAGGCGTGGCGGGCCGCACTCATCGCTTTCCCCGCTGCCTGGGTATCGATCGAATACCTCAACAACCTGACGTCGGTGCACGGGACCGCGGGCGACCTGGCGTACTCGCAGCTCAACTTCCTGCCGGTGCTGCAAGTCGCCTCGCTCACGGGCCCGTGGGGCATCAGCGCGCTGTTGCTGCTGTTCTCAGCCGCGTTGGTGATCCTTCCACGCGCACCTCGGGACGCGTTCGCGGGCCTCGGTGTCATCGCGATCGCCCTAATGTTCGGCGTCGCGCGTCTGGCGATGTCGACATCGCTTGCGCGGGTCAAAGTCGGCCTCATCGCCTCGGACCTGCCGGAGAACAAAGGCGTCGTGGACGAGGGCTCCAAGACGGCGCGGCTCCTCCGCGACTACGCGAGCGCGACGCAGCGCCTCGTCTCGCAAGGCGCTCATGTCATCGTGCTCCCGGAAAAGCTCGGCGTCGTCGTGGACCAGGACACCGTGGCGATGGACTCTGCGTTTCAGCAACTGGCGGACAAGGACACGGCCCAGATCGTCGTGGGTGTCATTCGCGTTGCTTCACGCATCAAGTACAACCAGGCGCGCATTTACTCACCGGGCATGCCGGTGCGGACGTACGACAAGGAGCACATGCTGCCGCCCTTCGAGTCGCGGCTCACGCCAGGCACGAGCCTCACGCTGCTCTCGGAGCCCACCGGCCCATGGGGTGTCGCCATCTGCAAGGACATGGACTTCACGGCGCCGTCACGGGAGTACGGTGCGGCAGGGGCCGGCGTGATGCTGGTACCCGCATGGGATTTCGACCTGGATCGTTGGGCGCATGGGCACATGGCCGTCATGCGTGGCGTGGAGAATGGCTTTGCCATCGTCCGCGCGGCCAAGCAGGGGTACCTAACGGTGAGCGACGACCGTGGTCGCATATTGGCCGAGGCCCGGAGCGATGCGGCGCCGTTCAGCACGCTCATCACCGATGTGCCGGCCGCGCACGATGTGACCTTTTATCGCCAGTACGGCGATTGGTTCGCGCACTTCATGCTCGCCATGTTCGTCGCGACTTCACTCGGGACCTTGGCCGGCGTGTTCATACGCTCGAAACCACGATAACGTTGCCACATCCGACAAGCGTTTTTCACTGGTGCTTAACAGGCTCCGTACATAGAATCGTGGGCATGACTCGACTGCATCTTTCCCTCGCCACCGCCCTGATGGCCGTGGCTGCTTGTGCACATCCGACCGGGTCGACGACCGCGGTCTCCCCATCGGGCTCAGCCTCATCTATGGATATGTCGCCCGGCGAGCCGATGCCCGACCCACGCGTCGGACTCAAGGCTGGCCTCTGGGATGCCGGACAGGCCGAGTGGAACATGCACTTGGTGTCCACGATACGGCCGCCTGAGGCATTCGTTGGGAAAACCAACTCGGACCTCGCGTTCATCGGGAACACCGTCATTCAGGGCAACTACTACGGATTCGTCGTCTGGGACATCGCCGATCCGGCGCACCCGGCGTACAAGACGTCATTCGTCTGCCCCGCCTCGCAGAGCGACGTCTCCATCTACAAGAACTTGATGTTCGAGTCGGCCGAGGCGCCCAGTGCCCGTTTGGACTGCGGCACGGAGGGGGTCAAAGACACGGTCAGCCACGAGCGGATCCGCGGCATTCGGATCTGGGATGTCACCGACATCACGCACCCCAAGATCATTACGAACGTGCAGACGTGCCGCGGATCACACACGCACACGCTGCTGGTCGATCCCAAGGATCCGGACAACGTCTACATCTATATCTCGGGCTCGTCGACGGTGCGGAGCCCGACCGAGCTCGCCGGCTGCGTCAACGCGACGCCGGATCAAGATCCGAACGGCGCCAAGTTCCGCATCGAAGTGATCAAGGTCCCGCTCGCGCATCCGGAGCAGGCCGCGATTGTCTCGAGCCCGCGGATTTTCCAGGGCCTCGATCAGGCGCCCGCGCATGGCGCGGCGCCGGCCGATCTCCAGGCGGTCGCCGACGCCCGCTCGCACGGCGGGTTCGTCGTCAATGTCGGCGGCCAGGGGATGGTCGTCGAGGGTCAGTTCTTGAGCGGGATGCTCGACAGTGCCGTCAAAGCGCGTGGCGCGACCGGTGCGCCGACGGCGGCTGACAGCGCGTGGCTGCACCAACACCTGCAAGCGATGGTCGACGCGCGCTTCGGCGGCCCGCGCATCCTCGGCACCAGCTGTCACGACATCACGGTCTACCCGCAAATCGGTCTCGCCGGCGGCGCGTGCCAGGGCCACGGTCTGTTGCTGGATATCACTGATCCGGCGCACCCGACCCGCCTCGACGCGGCCGCCGACTCGAACTTCTCGTTCTGGCACTCGGCCACGTTCAACAACGACGGGACGAAGCTGCTGTTCTCCGACGAGTGGGGCGGTGGCAGCGCGCCCAAGTGCCGCGCCAGCGATCCGCGCGATTGGGGCGCGGATGCGATTTTCACGATCGTCGACCACAAGCTCATCTTCCAGGGCTACTACAAGCTGCCCGCGCCGCAGACCTCGCAGGAGAATTGCGTGGCCCACAACGGCTCGCTCATCCCGATCCCTGGTCGCGATGTGATGGTGCAGGCCTGGTACCAGGGCGGCGTGTCGGTCTTCGACTGGACGGATCCCAAGCACCCGCAAGAGATCGCGTACTTCGACCGCGGACCGGTCGACGGCACGCGCTTGGAGATGGGCGGCTCCTGGTCGGCGTACTGGTATAACGGCGTGATCGTGAGCTCAGAGATCGCGCGCGGGCTCGACATCTTGGAGCTCAAGCCCAGCGCCTTGCTCTCGGCCCACGAGATCGCCGCGGCCAAGACGGTGCGTTTCGATGAGTTCAACACGCAGGGTCAGCCAGCGCTCGTCTGGCCGACGACCTTCGCGCTTGCTGGCGCGTACCTGGATCAACTCGAACGCTCCAAGGGTCTGAGCTCGTCGCGCATCGCGTCGACGCGCGCGACCTTGGGTAGCGCCGAGCACGCGAGCGCTGACCAGCGGCGCGATGCGCTGACCCAGTTGGCGACCCAACTCGACGGTGACGCAGCGGCTTCGTCGGATGGAAAGAAGGTGCGACTCCTCGCCGGTACCGTCCGCAACCTCGCGACTACCGCTACGGCTGCGTCGAACTGAGTGTTCCACCGGCTGACCAGACATTGTTCTTCCGATCAATGTCGATCAGCCGGTGGTCTGGATCGAGCTCGATGCGCGCGACGTGCTTGCCGGCGAACACATAGGTTCGTGTGTATCGCCGGCCGTCGTGCATCCAGACCTCGGCGGGGTAGGTATAGTCGAGGGTCGTCCCGTCGGTGAACGTGAAACGCGTGTGGATTGGTAGCACCCCGCGCGCGTGGTTGCCGTACACCACCGTGATAGAGTCGTTCGCCGTCACGGCAACGCTGTCGATCGCTTGATCGAAGTGCGCGTTCTCGACGAACATCTCCCGCCAGAACCAGTCGAGGCGGCGACCGCCGGCGTCTTCCATCGTCCGGAAGAAATCGGCGGGCGCCGGGTGCTTGAACGCCCATCGGCTGATATACGTCCGGAACGCGTCGTCGAACGCGGTGGGCCCGAGAATATCCTGACGTAAGAGTTGGAGGGCGACCGAGGGTTTGAGGTACTCGTCGCCCGTCAGGCGCTTGGTCGGTACGCGATCCGAGGGGACCTCGGTCGGCGTGTCGATGCTGAGCGACTCGGCGCGCGTGACGAGGTCGCGTTCGTGCGCAATGCGCGCGAGCTGATCGCCCTTCTCCGGATAGCGGGCGCCCTCGGCGAACGACGCCATGAACGTGTTGAGCCCCTCGTCTTGCCAGAAGTGCAGGCGCTCATTCGAGCCCACGATCATCGGGAACCAGTTGTGGCCGACGAGCGGCGCGATGACGCCATAGAGCGCATACGTGTCCGTGTTCCGCCCCTGCATCGAGAGCATCGGATACTCCATGCCTCCGACCGGTCCTTCGACGACGGTGATCTGCGGATATGGGTATGGAAACCAACGCGTCGAATACTCCTGGATCGTCTGCCGGGCCATATCCGCTGCTTCACGCCAGGTCGCTTCGGCGCTCGGACGATAGAAGGCGTACGCCATGATGCCACGCCAGCTCGTTGCATCCCACCGGTAGTCGGGGGACGCGGCCCAGACGACATCGCGAACGTTGTGCGCGACGAACCTCCACGTGCGTGTGCCGTCGCGCTTTGGCCGGGGGGCTGAAATGATGGCAGTCGTCTTGCTTGCGCTTGCCGCTTGCCTGAGGCGAGACCGCTCGTCGGCGGTCAGCACGGCGAGTGGGTTGGCCAACGTCCCAGTGCCACACACGATGTAGCCCGCGGGCACGGTGATGGCATACGTGAAATTTCCATACTCCAGATAGAACTCACCCTGGCCGATGTAGGGCTCGATATTCCAGCCATGGATGTCGTCGTAGACAGCGACCCGCGGATACCATTGAGCGATCTCATAGAGCGGGCCATCGCGACCCATGCGATCGGCGCCGCTCTCGGGCACGGGGAGGTGCCACGCGATGGCGATGATCGCCACGCCGCCTGGCGGGAGTGGGGTTGCGAGGTCGGCCTTGAGCTCTGTGCCGTCGACGCGCGTGGCCAGCGCGGTGCGCGTGGGGCCGCGGATCTGCTCGAATCGCAGGATGTGATCGCCGCCGTTGAACGTCGGGCCGCCGAATCGGGCGCCGAGGTCGTAGACGTCGCGACTCAGCGAGCCGGGCTTGAATGCGTTCTGGTCGAGTTGGAACCACAGATATCGTAGCGTGTCCGGCGAGTGATTGGTGTAGGTCAGCGTGAGGCGGCCGAGGAGGGATTTCGAAGCGGTGTCGAGCGTCGCCGCGAGATCGTAGTCGGCGCGGTTTTGCCAGTAGCGTGCGCCTGGTGCGCCGGATGCGGCGCGGTACTCGGTGGGCGCGGGGAGTGCGAGCGGTGCGAAGATCGACGTGTCGCCGACCTGCACGAGCACGGCGATAAAGGCGAGGGCTGGAATCATGGGCCGAGGATATCGGGGCCAACCTCATATTACTCGCTGGTTTCGGCCCCGGACATTTTGACAATAGTCGTTGCAACGACTATCTTGGATTGTGCCCACCCTGAAACGATTCCGCGGCCCCTCACTGGAGGAGAAGACGTACCTGGAGATCTTGAGGACGAGCGATCTGTTGTCGCGGTCCCTCGCCGGAATCTTGAAGGACATCGACCTCTCGGCGACGCAGTACAACGTGCTGCGTATCCTCCGGGGCGCCGGGGGTCCGTTGCCGTGCGGCGAGATCGCGAACCGCATGATCACGCGCGATCCCGACATCACGCGCTTGCTGGACCGGCTCGACGCGCGGGGCCTCGTGGCGCGCGAGCGCGACACGGCGGACCGGCGGACCGTCCTCGCGCGCATTACGCCCGAAGGGCTGCGCCTGCTCGGCCGGCTCGACGAGCCCATCCAGGAGGCGCACCAGCGCCAGCTGGGTCACCTGGGGCGGGAGCGCCTGCTGCAGCTGACTGAGCTGCTGGAACTGGCCCGCAGCCGGGTGGGGTGAACTTTTTTGTTCGTGCCCGTATTACTCGTTATAACGACTATCGTCTAGACAACTACACCGAGAGACCCGACCATGACGACCACCGTAACCCCGCAAGCCCCGACGACGACCTGGACGATCGACCCCGTGCACTCGGTGGCCGAGTTCAAGGTCAAGCACATGATGATCTCGAACGTCAAAGGACAATTCACGGCCCTCCAGGGCGCGCTGACGCTCAATGACACGGACGTGACGAAGTCCCGGATCGAGGCGACGATCGACGCGACATCGATTCACACCCGTGACCCGCAGCGCGACGCGCACTTGAAGAGCCCGGACTTCTTCGATGTCGAGCACTTCCCGACCCTGTCGTTCGTCTCGACGCGGGTCTCTCGCGCCACCAATGATGAGCTCGAGGTGACCGGCGATCTCACGATCCACGGCGTCACCCGCCCGGCCACCTTCACGGTCGAGGGGCCGACCGCCGCGCAGAAGGATCCGTGGGGCAACGTGAAGATCGGCGCATCCGCGACCACCGTGATCCATCGGAAGGACTTCGGCCTGACGTGGAACGCCGCGCTCGAGACCGGTGGCTTCCTCGTCGGCGACGACGTTACCATCACTCTCGACGTGCAGTTCGTGAAGGCCTAAACCACCCGCACCGGACGCTAAAATATTTTAGCGTCCGGTGAGTTGCTCCATTTCCTCGGGATACCGGGGCTGCTGCACCTTCGCCGCGGCGCTGTCGATCTGGCGGAGATCGTCGGCCGAGAGCGTGATGTCGGCCGCGCCGTCGTTCTCGTCCAACCGCGCGAGCTTCGTGGTGCCGGGAATCGGCACCATCCACGGCTTCTGCGCGAGGATCCACGCGAGCGCGATCTGCGCGGGCGTCGCCTTCTTTCGCGCGCCGATTTGGCCGAGCAGGTCGATCAGCGCCTGGTTCGCTTTGCGCGCCTCGGGTGTGAAGCGCGGCAGTTGATTGCGAAAGTCGGAGCTGTCGAACGAGGTATTCTCGTCGATCTTTCCCGTCAGGAATCCCCTGCCGAGCGGGCTATACGGCACGAAGCCGATACCGAGCGCCTCGAGCGTCGGGATGATCTCTTTCTCGGCCGCACGAAACCATACCGAGTACTCGCTCTGGAGCGCGGTGACCGGCTGGACCGCGTGCGCGCGGCGGATCGTACCGGCGCCGGCCTCGGACAGGCCGAAGTGCTTGACCTTGCCTGCCTGGATCAAGTCTTTCACCGCCCCCGCGACGTCTTCGATGGGGACGTCGGGGTCGACCCGGTGCTGATACAAGAGGTCAATGCGGTCAGTCCTGAGTCGCTCGAGCGACGCATCGGCCATGCGCTTGATGGTCTCGGGGCGACTGTCCATGCCGATCCGTTTCCCATTCGCATCGAACTTGAACCCGAACTTGGTCGCAATGACCACCTGGTCACGAACTGGGGCGAGCCCTTCGCCCACTAGCTCCTCGTTCGTGAACGGCCCATACAACTCGGCCGTGTCGAAGAACGTGACGCCGCGTTCGACCGCCGTCCGCAGCAGCTTGATCATCTCTTGCTTGTCGCCGGCTGGACCGTATGCCCAGCTCATCCCCATGCAGCCGAGTCCGAGCGCGGAGACCTCCAGTGCACCCAACTTGCGTTTCTGCATCATTTGAGAGACCCCATATCGATGGAGAAGCGATACTTCACGTCTGACTTGAGCAGTCGATCGTACGCCTCGTTGACCTGCTGAATCGGGATGACCTCGACGTCCGCGGTCACATTGTGCTTTCCGCAAAAATCGAGCATCTCTTGCGTCTCGGGCAGACCGCCGATGGGCGATCCGGACAGGCTGCGCCGGCCCATGAGCAGGCTGAAGGCCGCGACTTGCAGTGGCTTCTCAGGCGCGCCGATGAGGGTCAGGTTGCCGTCGCGACGAAGCAGACGAAGGTACGCGTTGATGTCGTGATCGGCCGAGACCGCGTCGAGAATGTAATCGAAGCTGCCGGCGTGCTTCTGCATCTCGTTGGCGTCGCGCGAGACGACGACTTCGTCGGCGCAGAGTCGGAACGCATCGTCTCTCTTGCTCGGCGATGTCGTAAAGACCACGACGTGGGCGCCGAGCGCGTGGGCGAACTTGACGCCCATGTGGCCGAGTCCGCCCAGGCCGACGATGCCGACTTTCTTGCCCTTTGCGACGCCCCAGTGGCGCATCGGCGAGTAGGTCGTGATGCCCGCACAGAGGAGCGGCGCGGTTCCGGCGAGATCGAGGTTCGACGGCACGCGCAAGACGAAGCGCTCTTGGACGACGATACTGTCGGAGTAGCCACCATAGGTGACGCGATCGGTGTACTTGTCCGGCGCGTTGTACGTGAACGTCGCGTTCGGGCAGAACTGCTCGAGGCCAGCCTGGCACTCGGGGCACGTACGATCGGAGTCGACGAGGCAGCCGACGGCGGCCAGGTCGCCGGGTTTGAACTTGGTGACGGCGGAGCCGACCTTCGCGACCCGGCCGACGATCTCGTGGCCGGGGACGCAGGGGTAGGCTGTGGGCCAGAAGCTGCTCCACTCGTCGCGAACCGTATGGAGATCAGAGTGGCAGATCCCGCAGAAGAGGATCTCGATCTGCACATCGTGCTCGGTCGGATCGCGGCGCGGGATCGTGGAGGGGGCCATCGGCGAGGTGGCGCTGGCGGCGGCGTAGGCTTTGGCGTTGTACATGTTTCTTCGATTGGGTAATTAGGCCCGATACTGCTCGTCGCTGACCGGCTCCAGCCAATCGACGACCTGCCCGTTGAGCTTCTCTTGGATCGCGATATGGGTCATGAGGGTCGTGTCGGTCGCTCCATGCCAGTGTTTCTCGCCGGGGGCGAACGTGATGACGTCGCCTTCGCGTATCGTCACTTTGGGGCCTCCCCAGCGCTGCGCCCAGCCTTGTCCAGCCGTTACGATCAGGGCCTGGCCGAACGGGTGGGTGTGCCACGAGTTGCGGGCGCCGGGCGCGAACGTGACGCGGGAGCCGACCGCACGCCCCGGCTCGGCGGCTTCGAAGAGCGGCTCCATCCAGACATCGCCAATGAAGTAGTCCGGTGATCCTTTCTGCATATCGCTCTCGAAAAAAGGAAACGGGTCGAGGACCGTGGCTCCAAGCGCGTTTCTGCGGAACTATAGCCTAATCCTACGGGATAGTATTCGCGTATATGAAACGGACTCGATTGGCTGAGCTACTCGACCGCGTCGCGGTTCGAGAGGGCGTGCACGAAACGTCGGTGCCCGGCGTCATGGTATCGCGAACGTCATACGGAAGCGCCCGTTGCCCCGTTATCTACGAGCCGATGATCTACATCATCGGCCAGGGTCGGAAGATCGGCCATCTGGGCGACGAGGAATTCCGCTACGATGCGCACAATTATCTGGTCCTGTCGGTTCCATTGCCTTTGCAGTGCGAGTGGGAAGCGAGTCGCGACGAGCCGCTGCTGGCGGTCAAGATCGCGGTCGAGCCGCCGTTGCTCGTCGAGATGTTGATGGACTTGGAGGAGCCGGTGCATGCGAACGGCGCGGTCCCCAGGGGTATCTACGCGACGCCGCTGACGACCGAGCTCAGCGACGCGGTCGAGCGGCTGCTGGAGTGTCTCCGCTCGCCGGTCGATAGCCGCGTGCTGGGGCGGCAGACCGTGCGTGAGATCATCTATCGCGTGCTACGCGGTGAGCAAGGTGGAGCGTTGCGGGCGATGGCGAGTCGGAACGATCAGTTCATGCGCATTGCGCGGGTGCTGCAGAGTATCCACTCTGACTATGCGCGCACGATGAGCGTCGAGGAGATGGCACGGCTCGCGGGCATGAGCGTGTCGACATTTCATCACAACTTCAAGGCGGTGACGGCGACCACGCCGCTCCAGTACGTAAAGAGCGTGCGCTTGCACCGTGCGCGGCTGCTCATGTTGCAGTCCGATCACAACGCGAGCATGGCGGCGGCGGCCGTTGGCTACGAGAGTGCCTCGCAGTTCGGTCGAGAGTTCAAGCGATTCTTTGGGGCCTCGCCCGGCGAGGAGGCGGCGAACCTGCGTGCCCGATTCGCCGTCAGTAGCGAGGTCGCCAGAGAAGTGGTGCCGGATCGTCGCGAAAGATCCGATTGGCGAGGCGCGGCCAGAGGACTCTGAGCGCGCGGCGACTGAGGTTGGCGAGCGGTGTGTGGACCTCGATGTGCGCCCGCTCGATGGGCTCCTCGACGCAGGAGAGCTGCAGCGCACCGGCGCATCCATCGAGAAAGACGACCTCGCGAATGCCACGATCGATGAGCGCCTGGATGAGCGAGGCTCTGAGCACCATCGAGAGGGACAGGTGGGGGAGCCCGCCGTGGTTCATTTGCGTGGCGATGAACGCGCGCTCGCCATGCTGCCATCCCACCAACACGCTCAGCCAACCTTCCTCGGTCGAGTGCAGCCCGACCCGAATCGCATCGGGCCCGCCGATGCGTAGGTGGCGAGGATCGACGCCATCCCAGCGATTGGCGTGTGGTCGGATGGACTCGAATGCGGAGCGGAATGTCGCGGCGTCGATCTCTGGCTTGAACGCGATGCCGGAGCGCGCCGCCCGCCGGGGATAGCGTCGCAGGTTGCGTCGTGTATCCGGCCCGAGGGTCGAGAGGAATTCGTCCCAGGTGCTCTTGAGGTGCAGACGATTCGGCAGGGTGTATTGGCTGTGGCGCGTTGTGGTTTGATGGCCATTGGCCACGTGTGCTACCGCACGCGCGAGCCCATGCTCGCCGAATGTCGTCTCCACGGCATTGACCTGGACCGTGTGCACACGGCCGAGGGACAGCAACGCGCGTAGTCCGCGCTGGAACACCAATCGTTGGTGCGCCGGTGCGGCCAGCATGACGCCCGCACCCGTACGGTCGCCGATCGAGAACATCCCGGATCGCGCGCCACGAATGCGATCTTCGATCGCGTACAGACACCCTATCGGTTGGGCGTCCTCGTAGACCACCACCGCGACCGCGCCGCGGCGCTTGGCGGTGGCCCGGAGAAAGAGGTACGCGGGATCGACCTGCGGATCACCGTGAGCGAGCGCGAGCAGTGAGGGCGCCTGTTGCAACGCCTCGCTCAGTTCCGACGCCCGGTACACGATGCGCGTAGCGGCATCGGCCATACTCCTGTATACGGTATGGCCGACCGCTACCTGCCACTATACAGCTTGGGACGATTCCGGCTCAGGACGGGACGGGGTGTCCCGCTTCAGCCGAACGTCACGAACGAGATCACATTGCCGTCGGGATCGCGTACGTGGAAATCCGTCCCACCCCACGGTTGCTTAACGAGCGGCTGCGCGAAGTCGACGCCACGCGCTTTGAATTCCTCGAACAGACCTCGCACGTCCGAGGTTTCGATCGTCGCCAAGATCAGCGACTCTTCGAGCGCGGCCAACTGCGCGAAGTTTGCCTCGTGCACGAAGCGCAAATGCAGGCGCACGCCATCACGCGAGACGGCGCCATAGAATGGCGGCTTGCCGTAGAGAAAATCGATCTCGAAGCCCAGCATCCCTCGATAGAACGTGGCGGCCGCTTCGACGTTGCGCACGAAGAGGATCGGGACAACGTCCGTCAGGACAGGCGGTCCGGCATTCGCACGCGGCGTCTTCGCCGCGTGAGCAGCCGCGCCCTTGAGGTCTGCCCAGGTCGCATGGCCGGCGTCGAGCGCGACGATCTCTTGCGCCATGGTCAGCGTGAACTCGAGCGCCAGTACTTCGCGGTCGGTCAGTGCGGAAAAGCGCTCGAGCCGCCGCACTTTCTCGCCGATGGAATAGTTCCCCTCGCGGTGCCAGCGAAGGAGGAGCTTGGCTTGCTTACGATACGTCTCTAGGGTAGGCATAGATGGGCGCACCTCGCTGAGAGTTTTCAGCGGGCGGGCCTAGCCCTTTCGGCGCCATTCGCCGAGGTGCCCCGCGCGGAACACGTTCAAATTACTCTCGGCCGCTCCACTCCGCTACGAACTCGCGGGGCGATTTGATCTGCACCGTGTGGGTGCCACGCGTTGGCTTGTAATGCTTTGGATTGCCCGTGATCAACGCCTTGGCGACGCCAGCGGCGGCGACCTCGAGGAACGAGAGGTCGTCGGCATCGGGCAGCACGACGCCCAGCGGCTCGGGTGTAATCAACTCGCCTTGCGCGCGGATCTGCGCCACGACCATCTGCACTTCGCGCGGGTCGAAATCGAACAGCGGCCGCCGTAAGACATCCTCGTATTCTCCGAGGATCCGATCGTCGTAGAGGACGGAGGCCCGGCCACCGACAATCAAGTCAACGATCCGGCCCGGTGGCCCAGTGGCGCTCAACAGTCCAGAGACCAGCACGTTCGTATCAACGGTTACGCGGACGCGCGCCCTCGCCACGGTCGTCTAACGCCGCCGCTCGCGTCGCGTCGCTTTGATCTCCGCGTCGATCTCCTCGCCCGTCACCCGATCGCGGCCGGTACGTGCGGCCCGCCGACGCATCCGGGACAGCGCCAGTTGTGCACGGGCTGTCCGCACCGCCGCCTCGACCTCGGCCAGGTCCTCATCCGCGTCGACCCCGATCACGAGCGCAAACGGCTTCCCATTCGACGTCAGCGCGACCGACTGGTCCGCGATCGCGTCCTGGACGGCACCCGGGCGATTCCGGAGATCGCGCACGCTCACCAGCTTCATCGAGACTCCTGTAGCATTATACGTAGCATACTACGGGCAGTCTCGTGTGTCAAGACGGCTACAGGCACGGCGGTTGGCCGCACGGTCAAACGATGACGGCGGGCGTCGGCACGGTCGCAATAATTCCGGCAGTTATGACCCTGCGCGCGCTCCTCTCGACGCTCGTTCGCTCTATCACTCTCTGGCGCCGGCGCACTCCATGCGAGCGACTTCTGGAGCGCCTGGCGACCTTTCGTACGCCGCGATTGGCAGTCGAGCTGGTGCCGGCCACATCGTGGGGCGCGAATCTTCGGAGTGTGCTCCCGCAGGCGGATTGGGATCGCTTGCGCAAGCGCGCCTACCGAGCGGCCGGATATCGCTGCGAGATCTGCCGGGAGCGCGGACCGGCGCATCCCGTCGAGTGTCACGAGCTGTGGGAGTACGACGATAGCAAGGGCATCCAACTGCTTGTCGGCCTGATCGCGCTATGCCCAGGCTGCCATGCCGTCAAGCATTTGGGGCGATCGTACGCCGAGGGCGATGGCGACGCGGCATTCGCGAGGCTGATGCGGTTGAACGCGTGGAGCGCAGCGGTTGCCAAAGCGTACGTCGACGTCGTATTCGAGATATGGGAGATTCGGAGCCAGACGCAGTGGCGACTGGACCTCTGCTGGCTCGCCACGCATGGCGTTCCTCAGCCCGACTGCACGATGCGCTGAAGCATCTCAGCAAGAGCGTTGCGTGATGGTGGCCCGTGGGCGGGCCGGGGTACGTATGCCGCTCGAGTCGACCGGTCACGCTGACTGTGTCCGGCTCGTAGGCGAGACAACGAGTGAGCCACAATACGATGGCGACAGCGTGCACGGGCATCGCCTCAAGTTGCCAAGAAGCACCTTGGATGGCAAAATCGATCGCATGGACCTAGGCCGCTTTGTCTGGCTGGGCGCGACGCTCATGGCGCTGAGCGCGGCGGCCGCCGCGCAACCGCCGAATCTTGCCGCCGCCCAGGTGGAGCTGCTGACGCTCCGGACCGCGGTGCCGCACCGCGTGCCGGTCCGCCGCGATAGCGTGTGGCTGGAGACCAGCCCCGATCCCGTGTCACTGGACTCCGCGGTGCGCGCGCTGGTGGCCTTGTCGAAACCGACGGTATGCGGGGCCAAACCCGAGCGCGCCATGCTCCGCGTCAAGTGCCAGCGCCTGCAGGATCTGCCAGCGTTCGCCATCGGCATCTATCTCGCGACACGGTATAGCGGAGAGTATGGCTCCATCTCCGCCGGCGCCTACTTGAGAGATGTCCGCCAATACCATCCCGAGGGCATCGACACACTCCGTGCGTTGTGCACGGGCCGGGACACGCTCATCGTCCCGGTCGTGGCGATGGAAATCTGGCAGCGCGACTATTACGAGCCACTATTCGGTACCAGTGGGTTCCCGTACAACATGTCGGGCGGCGGCGATCTCGAACACGATGGCCAGAGTACCGCCTATACCCGGCAGCATCGCATCATATTGACATTCAAGTTTTCGGCGTCGTTCGATGACACGACGACCTCGACGACCATCATATCGAGCGGTGGCTCGCATGACTCGCCACCACCCAACAGCGAAGAGTTTCAGATGTCGCAGCTCCTCCGGATAGCCGAATCGTTGACGCTCGGCAACGATGAGGCCGAGCTCCGCCCGGCGCTGGCGAAGATCGCCGCCAAGTTCGCCGAGTATTGGGCCGGGCACGGCACGATGCCGCCAGCGGCGATCGCGTTTCTCAATCGCTACGGTCAGTAACGCCGTGACTCCGCTCCGTCTGCTACCCATTGAAGAATCCGCCCAGCGTGGCGAAAAGCTCGGTATGCTCGATTGGCTGGCCACGGCGAACATATTCCGTGGCCTACTCCACAGCCCCTCGGCCGCGTCCGCCGTCTATGGCGTCATCGATGCCCTGATATTTCACAACACCGTCGCGGCTCGCACGCGGGAGCTCGTGATCCTCCGCATCGGCTGGCGCACCAGCTCGGAGTACGTGTTCTGCAACCACGTGCGCATCTCGCGCGACCTCGGCATCGCCGACGAGGAGATTCTCGGGGTGCGAGACCCCGAGCGATGCGTGGTCTACTCCGAGACTGACCGGCGAGTGATCGCACTCGCCGACGAGTTGCACGACTCGACCCAGGTGACGCCGTCGACGTGGGCTGCGTTGGAGAAGGTCTTCACGCCCGAGGAGCTGGTCGAGCTCGTGGTCATTGCCGGGTGCTGGAGAGCGATCGCCGGGTTTACCAAGACCGCCGGGATTCCGCTCGATGACGACACCCCCAGTTGGCCCGAGGGCTAGTCGAACGCGATCGGCTGGGCCCCTTGGTACAGCACCCGCCGGCCGATCTCGGGCAGCTGCTCCAGACCCTCGCCAATGGTGAGAAAGTGATTGCCGGACAGCGGCCCACACTTGGCCGCGAAAGCGGTGATCCCATACGGCAGCAAGATCTCCGTTTCGCTCTCGGCCGCGGGATAGAGTAGGAGCTGGCCGGGCGATGGCCTGTGCGTGAGATTCTCCTGGCCGACACCGACCTCGAGATCGCCGAGCGGGACCCATGCGGCTTCGCCGCTCCAGCGCGCTTGGATCAGCTGCGCGCGCAGCGGCAGCAGCTTCATGAATGCCGCGCACGTGGCTGGCGCGCGGTCGTGCTCGAGCACACCGGTGAGTATCAGGTCGCCAACCGTGATCCGAATGCGGCGCGACATGGTCATGGCAGTCCGGCTCCGGGGATCGCGACACGCTCGACCTCGATCCGTCCGCTTCGCAGTACTCTGGTCTCGGACGGGACGTAGGATCGCGCGGTGCAGATGTAAAGGTCGCGGCGATCGGCGCCGCCGAGCGCACAGGCGTAGGAGTCTCTGCCAGGCAGCGGGATCGTGTCGGTGATCGTTCCGCCGTCGGTCATGCGAATGATCCGGTTGGCACCGAGGCAGGCGACCCAAACGCCGCCCTCCGCGTCCAGGCACAGCCCGTCCGGAACGAAGCCACCGTATCCGCCGAAGACACGGCGATTCGACAGCACGCCGTCCGCATCGATGTCATACGCGGACAGACACTCGCCAAATGTCTCGGCGACGATGAACGTGCGTCCATCGGGGGTGATGGCCGCGCCGTTCGGAAACATGATCCCATCTGCCGCCACCGAGATTCTCCCATCTGGGTGCACGCAAAATACCTGCGTAGGGCGCGGCGGATCGCCGCCATTGAAGTCGCAACCAAATGTACCGATGTACGCTCGCCCAACCTGGTCGATCACCATGTCATTGAGCACGTAGGGCGAGATCGCGCCCAGGTCCGCGACGACCGACACGCCTGATGCAGGCGAAAGTCGGAGCAGGCGCCGGTCTTCCATTGAGACGACGCACATCGACCCGTCCGGCAGCCAGCCCAGACCCGACGGCAAGGTTCGAATCTCGAGGATTTTCGTCGCCGCTCCATCCGGCCCGAGTCGCCAGACGATGCCATCGTGCATATCGGAGAAGTAGAGCGCCCCGTCGTGCCAACGCGCGCCTTCGGGAAACGCCAGTCCATCGAGCACCGTGATCAAGGCAGCGACCCCCTCGTGAGAGCGTCCGGCGTGACATAGCTTATCCCCCATGGACACTCGTGATCTTCATCGATACGCGGTGCTCCTGGCCGCCGTTATCGTTGGCTCGTCAGCCAACGCCCAACGTACTACAACTGGCAAGACGCCGCCGAGCGACAGCACGACGCTGGTGCTGCCCCACGGGATCGAGGCGCGAGGGATCGGCCCGGCCGCGATGGGCGGCCGCGTCTCGAGCATCGCGTTCGACCCCAAGCGCCCGAGCCGCTACTACGTCGGCTTCGGGATGGGTGGCGTCATGAAGACGTCGGACAACGGCATCACGTTCCGCCCCGTCTTTGCTCACGAAAAGGTGGCGACGATCGGCGACATAGCCGTCGCCCCATCGGATCCGACGGTCGTCTGGGTCGGCACCGGCGAGGCCAACGATCGCAATTCCGAGACGTGGGGTGACGGGGTGTACCTCTCCACCGACACCGGCACGACGTGGAAGAACGTCGGACTCGGGAACAGCAAGGCGATCGCGCGCATCGTCGTCCATCCGACCGACCCCAAGACCGCGTACGTCGCGGTCATCGGCGACCTCTGGATGCCGAGCACCGAGCGCGGACTGTACAAGACCACCGATGCCGGCGCCACCTGGCACAAGGTCCTCGGTGCCCAGGCGCCGTACGACGATCGCGTGGGCGCCGGCGATGTCGCGATCGACCCGTCGAACCCGAACGTCGTCTACGCCGCGCTCTATGCGAGACGCCGGCGGCCGTGGGCGTTCACGTTTGGTCCGACGGCGACGGACGGGAAGGACTTGGGCGGCATCTTCAAGAGCACGGACGCCGGCGCGACGTGGCACAAGCTCGCGGGCGGATTGCCGGCGGAGACCGGGCGCATCGGCCTCTCGCTCGACACCCGCGATCCCCACATCATCTTCGCCGTCGTCCAGAGCAATACCGGCGGGACGGGCGGTCTGGGCAACAACGAGAGCAAGTCCGGCGGCGTCTTCCGCTCCGGCGACTCCGGTGAGCATTGGACGCGCGTGTCCAACCTCGACCCGCGCCCCTTCTACTTCAGCCAGATCCGCGTCGACCCCGCCGACTCCCAGCGCGTCTATCTCCTCGGCTTCGTCCTCGTCGTCTCCGAAGACGGCGGCGTCACGTGGCGCGAGGACCTCGGCAAGCGCCTGCATCCCGACAACCACGCGCTCGCCATCGACCCATCGGATCACGAGCATGTGCTGATCGGCAACGACGGCGGCTTTTATCAATCGTTCAACCTCGCGCACGCCTGGGATCACCTCGAGAAGTTCGGCGTCGGTGAGTTCTATCGCGTGAACGTCGACCGCTCGACGCCCTATCGCATCTGCGGCGGCTTGCAGGACAACAACAGTTGGGTGGGACCAAGCGAGGTCCGGAGCAAGGAAGGCATCCGTAACGCCGACTGGCAGTCGCTGGGCGGCGGCGACGGCGCCTACTGCGCGTTCGATCCGGCGGACTCGAATATCGTGTACTACGAGTCTCAAGATGGCGACATGGTCCGCATCGATCTCAAGAGCGGCCAGACGAAGAGCCTCCGTCCCGCACCCGGCGAAGGCGAGCCGGCATTCCGATTCCACTGGCTCGCCCCGCTCATCATGAGCTCGCATGAGGCGGGCACGCTGTACCTCGGTGGCAACGTCGTCTTCAAGGTCACTGATCGCGCCGAGCACTGGAAGGTTGTCTCGCCAGATCTCTCGACGAAGGATCTGGCGAAGTATCAAGCCGTGGGGAGCGGGGCCGAGACGTGGGGCGTGGCGTATACCTTGGCCGAGTCGCCAGTGAAGGCAGGCGTATTGTGGGCCGGGACGGATGACGGAAAGCTCTGGCGGACCACCGATGGCGACGAGCATTGGACGGACGTGACGCCGACGGTCCCAGTGCCAGCGCGCGGGCACAAAGTGAGCAGAGTCGAGGCGGGACACACTGACGCCAACGTCGCGTACGTCGCATGGGACGGACAGCACGACGGCGACTACGCGCCGATCATCTATCGGACGGCGGACGGTGGCGCGACGTGGCAGAGCATCGCTGGCAATTTGCCGGCGAACGAGCCCGTGCGGGTCGTGCGCGAGGATCCCGTCAACGGCGATGTGCTCTACGCGGGAACCGAGCACGGACTCTGGCTGTCGCTCGATCGTGGCAAGACATGGTCGACGCTTGGCGAGCTGCCGACCGTGGCGGTCGACGACATCATCATCGAACCGAAGACGCACTCGATCGTGCTGGCGACGCAAGGCCGCAGTCTCTTCGTCATTGATCGCGCGCGGCCGCTCACGCAGATCACGCGACCGATACTCTCCGAGCCGTTGCATCTCTTCGCGCCCGACACGGCCGTCGAATCGGAGCCGTTGCCGAGCTACGACGAGTGGGAGGGGAGCGGTCAGTTCCGGGGCGCGAATGCTCCGGGCGGCCTGATACTCACCTACTGGCTCAAGCAGGCGACCGGCGACACGGTCGGCGTCGCGGTCACCAATAAGGACGGACGTCCGATCGCGCACCTGAGCGGCGCGGCTCTGAGCGGTCTCAATCGGATCGTGTGGGACTTGAAGCCGACCAAAGATCTCCTGGCCTCGTACGGATCCGGCGAGTCGAAGTTCGTGCATCCGGGCACGTACTCGGTGACGATCACGTACGGCAAGGAGAAGAGCACCGCGACGTTCGAGGTGCGGGCGGTTCCGGGGTTAGAGACGTATTGAGCTGACGAGGCTACGGATGGCCGCGAGCTGCGGCCCCAGGGCGAGCGTGTCCCCGACCACGACGATCGTGAGCCGCCGCGGAGCGAGGTACTCGAGCGCGACGCGCCGCACATCTTCGCCGGTCGACGGCAGCGAGTAGTAGCCGGGTCAGACCTGCCGCGTGAGGTCGAGGCACCGATCGATTTCGTCGGCCGTGTTGAACAGGGCGGGTGCGATGCGCACCTGTCCGTTCCGCACGGTGACATCGACCTTCGCCGCGTGAAACGTTGCCCGCACGTCGGCCATCGGCTTCGATGTGTAGATGGTCACGATCGACGACCGGTTCTCGGGCGGCGTGAACAACTGATGGCCCTGCGCACTGAGACCATCGTAGAGTCGTCGCGCCAGACCGACGGTGTGTGATTCGATCCGGGGCACGCCGACCGTCTCCAGATAGGCGATGCCCGCGCTCAGCTGGTGGACCGCGCCGAAGGCACGGCTACAGTAGTCGAACTTGCGCGCGGTCGTGGCGAGCGTGAAGTGGTGGTCGGGCAGCTCACGGTCAACCTGAAACTCGCCATACCGGTCGATGGTCAGCCGATCGATCAGCTCGCGCCGAATGAAGAACGGCGCGACGCCGAATCCCGCGAGCATCCACTTGTACGATCCGCAACAGATCGCGTCGACACCCGCCGCGCGGACGTCGATGGGGATCATCCCGACCGCTTGAATCGCGTCGGCGTAGAAGACCGCGCCGACGCTATGGGCGAGATCGGCGATCGGCCGCATGTCGTGCCGAAAGCCGTTCTGGTGTGACACCCAGGCCACGGAGACGATCCGCGTGCGCTTGTCGACGTGCGGCGCGAAGTCATTCGCGTCAACGGCGCCGTTCCGGTGTTTCACGATCCGGAGCTCGATCCCTTTCGAGGCCTCGAGCGCGCGGTACAGCACGAACTCCGTCGGGTAGTGGAGCTCGTCAATGACGACGTTGTCTCCGGCCGCGAGACCGAGGCCGTGCGCGATGATGTTCTCGCCTTCGGCGGTCGAGAACAAGATGCCGATCTCGTCCGGCGTGGCGTTGACGAGTCGCGCGAATTGTCGACGGAGCGTCTCGTCGGCGGCCAGGAGGTCGTCGTCGACGACGAGCGGGCGTCGCGATTTGTCCTCGAGGAACTGCGTTCCGGCCGCGACCACCGCGCGCGGGATCGGCGCGATGTAGGCCGAGTTCAAGTACGTGCGCTCGGCGACGATGGGGAAGTCGGCGCGGACGCCAAGTGGATCGGGGCCGGCGGCATCGGCTAGCGGCCTGGCGGCGAGCAGTTGGGGCGGTCGAACGGCCGACGCCGCGAGGGCTGCGGCGGTGGCAACGAAAGAGCGGCGGTCGATCGGCATGGGCCTATATATATACCCATCATGCATTCTTTTCTGCTTGTGGCCTGGCTGGTGTCCGGCACGACCAATCTGGTTACCGGCAACGGCTTTGGATTCGCCGTGGTTTCGCCCCGGACGGCGACCATCACCAAGTTCTACGCACATCCGTACAGCTTCTCGCGGCCGGACCCCGCGAATCCGTTGGGGGAAGGCATTGAGACGACGAGCTTCATTCGGAGCCTTCGGTTCCCGTGCGATAGCGCATCCACCCAATACATGGGGGAGTCGCACGTCATCGAAGTTCACTGTGGCGACAGGCAGGGGTTTGTGTTCATGCCATTCGGCCTGGCACAAGCGGCGCTGATCGTGAGTTGGGATTCCGGCGCTGTAGAATGGAGCCATCCTGTGCAATCCCGACGCCTTGTTGAAACGACCGTCGCACAATTTGAGGTGGTCACGTTCGAGGGCACCGAAGAGTCGCTGGTAGAGATTCCGCTCGAGCCGGGGTGGGCATTCATATCGGTCGAGCGCGGAAGCGACCCGGTGAAAGTGGCAGAGGCGTTCAACGCCTGGCACGGGGAGCTGTCGGCGGTATTCCTCGCTGAGCGTGAAATCGTGGCGCTCGAAAAGTGGCGAGTGCCGGCTCCTCCCGGGTTGTCAGGGCGCGAGCTCAATCTGTGGCGCCAGAGCGAAGTGATGCTTCGGATGGCGCAGAGCCGCGAGCCGAACGAGAACGGACGCTATGGCAATGGATTGATTGTCGCGAGCCTCCCCGATGGTGTGTGGTTCACGCCCTGGGTGCGCGACATGACCTGGGCCGCAATGGCCCTGACGCGGATGGGGCATCGCGCCGAGGCGCGCGCGGCGTTGCTCGCGTACTTCAATGCGAGACCGACGGGCAAGATGCGCGCGGAGGTGAAGAACGCCGACTATCAGGTGTCGGTGGTTCGCTACTTCGGCGACGGGTCGGAAGAGCCGTTCTTCACGATGGAGGGCAGCCCCAACATCGAGTTCGACGACTGGGGCGAGGTGCTGTGGCTCCTCGGCGTGTACATGCAGACGTACCACGACACGGCGCTGCTCTCGGAACCGACCGCGCGCGGCCCACTGTACCAGTCCGCCCGCGACTTCGTGGTCGCGCCGCTCCTCGCCAACATGCAACCGTACAAGGGTGGCCTGATTCTCGACGAGGATACGTCGATCTGGGAAGAGCACCAGACAGACAAAAAGCATTTCGCGTTTTCGACCGGGATGGCTATTGTCGGACTGAAGAGCTTTGCCCCTGCCAGCGATACGATCGCACTCCTAGAAAAGGGCTTTACCGCCGCCTTCATTCGCGGCGGGACGCTGCACGGGACACTCGAACCTGGTGAAAAGAACGACATCGATGGCGCGCTCCTGGAGCTCATTCATCTCGGCGTGGTCACCGATTCGGCGATCATTCGGAGCACGATCAAGCGAATGCAGCTGCTCAAAGTCGCATCGGGTGGTTATCGACGCGTGCGGAGCAACTATACGGATCCCGCCATCTTCGAGTACTGGTACGAGCGCCAGGAATTTCTCTTCGTCGACTTCAGTCTCGCGGAAGTAGATCGGCGCCCGGCTCTCGTACAGCGAATCGTGGACAAGGCCGCGGCCGATCACAACATCATACCCGAGATGTACGTAGCGCTCCCATGCAAACTTTTTCCGGGACAGATCGGCGATCCGACGGGCGCCAAGCCGATGGTGGGATACGGCGCCGGAGCCTACATCCTCGACGTGCTGGATCGTGCGTCGCATGGGCCTTAACCCTCGTCATCAGCGGGCACGCCGGCGCTCAGAAGGCGTCATTTGCAAAGGGCGTGTCAACGACTGGTTGGATCGATTTCAACTTCCAGGATGGCCGAAGGATCTTGGTGCCGGCCAAGGTCAATGGTCAGGACGTCCTCGTGCAGATCATCGACGGGACGGCAACGTCGTATATCGATAAGGACTTCGCTGGCGCCGGATTGAACGACACCGTCAACGTCCAGGTGCAGCTCGGTGATCTGAGCGTGCGGGATGTCAAAGCGTTGTCAGTCAACATGGGAGCGAAACGCTCCAATCCCGTCTTTCAGCCATTCACGCTGGCCGATGATCTCTTCAACGAGATCGCGGTCGAAATCGACTTCGCCCACCATCGGATCGCGTTTCGCGATCCCGCCACCGTGACGAAGCCGGCGGGAGCAGTGGACCTTCCGTTGAGCCCGGGCGGGGAGGCGCGGACGCTACCCGTCTCGATCGAGGGCGCGGCGCCAGTCCAGTTCGAGATGTTCCTGGGGGATCCCGCGCCACTGACCGTCTATCAGCCGTACTACGAGGGACACAGGCTACTGGAGAACCGGCCGACCTCCATCCGCCTGGGTGGCGGCCTTGGTGGCAGGCCTCAGGAGCCGGTCGCGACGTTGGCTCGGGCTCGATTTGCGGGGGTCGACTTCCTCGAGGTGCCGGCCGTGTTTCCGTCGAACGCGGTGCGCGGAGACAGCTCCGACAAGGTCTCGGGCAATATCGGATTGCAGATGCTGTCCCGCTTCAACCTCATCATCGACTACTCACACAATCGCCTCTACGCGGTGCCCGATCCGGCCGCGTTGCGTGCGCCTTTCGCGAAAGACCGGCTCGGTCTCTACTTCAGCCGGCGCGGCGAATACATCGCGGTGCTGTTCGTCTCGCCTGGCAGTCCCGCCGAGAGGGCCGGGTTGAAGTCCGGCGACACGGTGACCGCCATCAATCGCAAGCCCATACAGGAGTGGCCACTGTCCGACATCGCCAATCTGCCGTTCGCCGGTGCGGGCACCATGGTTACGTTTACGATCGCGGGCGGTGGCGTCAAAGAGGTCAAAGAGGTCGACTATTTCTGAGAAGTCTTGCCAAACTGGTCGTACAGGTGTATCTTGCAACCGCGTAGAGTGAATACCACGCCCACAACGACCAGTGAAGATCGGGATCTGGCCTTTAAGCCAGTCCCGATTTCGAGTTTTATGGTAAAGGTTGCCGGTGCTGATATCGCTCATAGTAAACAACATTCAGCACAGGTACCGAATTTATGCGTACGACCGGCACAGTGAAGTGGTTCAACGATGCCAAGGGTTTTGGTTTCATCACACCCGAGGGTGGCGCGAAGGATTGCTTCGTCCATCACTCCGCCATTCAGGGCAGCGGCTTCAAGTCGCTCGCCGAGGGTGAGCGCGTGGAGTTCGAGGTTGTCCAGGGCCAGAAGGGCCCAGCCGCCGAGAACGTGACGAAGCTCGCTCGCTAAGCTGGAGCGATTGGTGTAGGTGTCGGCGGGTCGGGCTCACGCTCGATCCGCCGACATGTTTCTAGGTACAGCTTGTACGCGCCCGTGGCGACTCCGGGCCGTGAAGTCGTGCGCTCGAGGGTGCGCAGGTCGTCCGCACATGCGCCAAGCTCATCGAGGCTCAAGGCGCCGCTGGTGAGCAAAAGCTCCAGCATCGGGACGGGGTCGTTCAGCTCCAGCGCGGCGCGCCACGGATCGCTGGCTTGGACTCGATCGCGGACCTGGCCGCCGAGGCGGACCAACCAACGCACGGCGCTGAGCTTTCGCGCGACGACGGCATCATAGAGATGCGAGTGTCCCGTAAGCGGTGAGATGGTGCCGATGGCCTGGCCGAGCCGGGTCCGGTCGCGCCACATGACCTCCCCAAAGTCCGCCCTGATAAGTGCCGCGAGCTCGGTGTGCAGGTCGCCGACCATCACGCTCCATCCTCGCCGCTGGTATCGCCGGTCTGCGCCGGCTCGGCTGGGACAGCCGTTGCGTCAGGCGCGGGCTGCGTGGTGCTGCCGAAGGCGACGGGCTGTCCCGGACGGCGACCGGCCATATGGCGTGGTTGCGGGGGCATGGCGCGGCGCTCCAGGAGCGCGTTGTAATAGCCGACAATCCGCGCCCGGACGGAATTCTTCGTGTCGCCCGGCTCAGGATGAAATGGCGCATAGCGTTGGGCATCGCCGGACACGTCAAACCACCACCATGCGCCTGCGCGGGCAGAACGTTCGCCTTCCACACGGCAGCGATAGAGACGGCCACCCTCTTCGAATTCGAACGTTCCGACGAACATGTGATTCCTGTGCTCGGGGATGAATCGCTGCCTTGGCCGGCACTGGGGCGGCGCAGCGTTCTTGGTGGGTAACGAAATGTAGCCGGAGGGCGACCCGCCTGCACGCCCTGTGCGAGCAGGCCCGGATTCGCCATACTCGACACACATTCCCCGGAGGGCACATGCCAAAGATCGTGGTACACACAGATCAGGCACCCAAATCGCTCGCGGGCTACAGCCAGGCGATCAAGTCGACGGGTCTTGTCTTCGTCGCAGGCCAGGGACCCTTTGACGCCAAGACTGGCATCATCGTCGGCACGACCATCCAAGAGCAAACCGCTCAGTGTCTGCGGAACATCGAGGCGATTCTGCGTGCCGCCGGCAGCTCGCTCGACAAGGCCGTGCAGGCGACGTTCATCCTCGGCGAGGAAGCCGACTTCCCCGGAATGAACGAGGAGTGGGGGAAGTGGTTCCCCAAGGACCCTCCAGCGCGCCAAGGCGCGAAGTTGCCGATCCACCCGCAGGGCATGCGCGTGTCCATCGCACTGGTGGCGGAAGCGTGATCTACGCATCGGACGACGCCAGTCGCGTTTCGCGCACGCTCCGTCTCCTCGCGGAGTATGACATCTCGCGATGGGCGCTGACCGGTGGAACCGCCATTGAGTGGTATCTGCACGGGGTACGACCACTGCACGATCTGGATTTTGTCGCCGCGAGCTTCGATTGCCTGCCCCCGGGGCTCGGCAAGGCGATATTGATACGGCACGCGCATCCACATGATCCACCGGCCAAGACCATGTTGCAGGCCGTAGATCCCGCAACGTCGGTGAGAGTGGACGTGTTTCGCGCCTATGGGGCGGAGATGGAACGCGCGCGGGCTACTACTTGGTCCGGCATCGCGCTCCGCGTAGTGGCCTTCGAGGATCTCGTCGCGCGACATGCGCGATTGTGCTGCGGTCTGCTCCGCGGTGAGGCGCTGGCTCCCAAGTTCGCGCGAGACTTTCTGCGTATGGTGGAGGTCGCGCCACCCGCGTCTATCGAGTCCGTCTGGCGGGAACACCGGAAGGCGGGCGACCCGTCGAGCTTCGCCGAGGCGGCGGGCTTGCTTCGCATGGCGATCGCGACGCGCAGCGATCTGCTGGTTCAACCGGTGTATTCGACTGACGTTGAGGAGGTCTGTGTCCGGTGCGAGAGCACGCCGTCGTTTCCACTGGCGGATGCTCGGCATGTGTTCGCTTTGCTCGGGTACTGTTGATGCGAGCCTGCGCACTGTTGCTCCTCGCTCCATCGTTGTGTGGGGCCCAGGCACCAGACGCCTTACGACATCGTCTCGACCGCCTGACGACGTCCGACTCCACGCCGTCGATTGCCGTCGCGGTGGTACGAAATGGCGCGATCGTGTGGGAGGAAGCATTCGGCTGGGCGGACAAAGAGCATCATCAGCGCGCGAGCGTCCACACCTCGTACAACGTGGCGTCGGTGACGAAGACGTTTACGGCAACCGAGCTGCAGATCTTGAGCAGCGCGCACCGGCTCGACCTCGACCGACCCGCGAACGCCTACCTCGCGGGCTTACCAGACAGCGTCCGCGTCTCGAGTCCGGCGTGGAATGCCGCGCAAGTGACGGTGCATCGCCTCGCCAACCACACAGCCGGCCTGGCGACACACTACCTGTTCTGTTTCACGGATACGCCGAACTGTCACGTGTCCGTGTCCGAGGCCATCGCGCGCTACGCGGTCGCCATTCGTCTGCCCGGCGAGCGATTCGACTATTCGAACTTGGGCTACGGAACGCTCGGCGCGGTGATCGAGCGCGTCACGGGACATCCGCTGGGCGAAGCGATGAACAGCGATGTCTTTGTCCCGCTCAGGCTCAGCGACACGTTCATCGGACCCGCGGGATCACGGGCCGGGGTGGCCGCGTCATACGATGGGAAGGGGCGCCGGGCAGACGGATACCGGAGCACGACGCCGGCCGCGTCGGACGGCTACGCGAGCATCCATGACCTCGCGCGCTTCGGCCTGTTTCAGCTGCACGCGCATCTGAGCGACCAGCAGCGCGTGATCACGGACTCGGCGATCGATTGGATGCAGACGGAGACCGTACGGGCCGACGAACAGTATCAGTATGGGTTTGGTTGGTGGGTAGAGCCCGATCACTTTGGCGTGCGCCAGGTCTACGCCGCTGGCGGGAGCAACGTCGCGTCCGCGTTGCTGGTGCTGGTTCCCGCCGAGCATCTCGCCGTCGCCATCACGACGAATGCGCCGTTCCTCCTGACCGATATTGCCGACGAGGTGATCGCGCTCTACCTGCCATCATTTGCGGCGCGCCGGGCCGCGCCGACCGCGGCTCAACTACCCACTCGGCCGGTCCCGGCGCTCGTCGGCTCGTGGGCCGGTTGGATCGCCACGTATCGAGGTCGCGTTCCCCTGGCGGTGCGTGTAGACTCGCTCGGGACGGTGCATACATCTGTCGGGAACGCTCCGGAAGCCGATCTCTCGAACATCCAGTTCAGCGACGATGGCCGTGTGTCCGGTGGCCTCCCCGGGGCGCTGCCGGTCGACGAGCTCAAGGGACGAAAATACCATCTCGTCACGGAGCTCGCGGTGCATGGCAATCGAACGACCGGCTATGTCACTGCGTCGCTGGATCCAGGCGCCGTTGAAGGGATGGGGTTGAGTTATTGGGTAGACCTGTACAGGCGATAATTTTGTGTCGATGAGTCAGTTCCGGGCGGAACAGGAGCTCCAGCGGATCACCGACGCGATTCCGCACACGATTATCGTGCTGAATCCCGACGGTGCCGTGCTGTACGCGAATCAGGCGGTCCTCGACTACACGGGCCTGACGATGGAGGAGGTGCTCGCCCCCGGGGTTCGCGCGCGGATCTTTCACGCCGAGGACATCGCGAAGGTCGCGGAGCAGCGGAGTCAGGGGCTGGCGGGCAGCGTGCCGTTCGAAAACGAACAGCGCGCCCGCCGGCGGGACGGGCAGTATCGTTGGTTCCTCATCCGCTACAACCCGCTGCGGGACGAGCACGGACAGATCATCCGTTGGTATGCGACAGGGACGGACATCGATGATCGGAAGCGCGCCGAGGAGCGCACGCAGAGCGAAAACCTCGCGCTCCGTGAAGACGCGGACCGGACGTCGATGTTCGAAGAGATCATCGGGTCGTCGGCGCCGCTCAGGCGCGTGCTCTCGCAGATCGCGAAGGTCGCGCCGACCGATTCTACCGTGCTCATCACGGGTGAGACCGGAACCGGCAAGGAGCTGGTCGCTCGCGCCATACACAAGCGGTCGAAGCGTGCCGGACGGGCGTTCATTCGCGTGAATTGCGCGGCGATTCCGCCATCGCTGATCGCCTCCGAGCTGTTCGGTCATGAGAAGGGCGCGTTCACCGGCGCGCTGCAGCGGCGGCTCGGGCGATTCGAAGCAGCGGACGGTGGCACGATCTTCCTCGACGAGGTCGGTGATCTGCCGGCCGAGGCGCAGATCGCGCTGCTGCGGGTGCTGCAGGAGCGCGAGGTGGAGCGCGTGGGGAGTAACCATCCCGTCTCCGTCGATGTGCGTGTGATCGCCGCAACGAATCGAGACCTCGAAGCCATCGCGACTCACGGCACGTTTCGTCAGGATCTCTATTACCGGCTCAACGTCTTTCCCATCCAGGTCCCACCGCTCCGCGATCGAGTTGAAGACATTCCTGTACTCGTGGCATACCTCGTCGAGCGGTACGCCGCGAAACTGGGCAAGCGAATCCGCCGCATCGAGAAGGCGACGATGGAACGCCTGCAGGTGTACGACTGGCCGGGAAACGTTCGCGAGCTGCAGAACGTGATCGAGCGAGCGGTAGTGCTCTGTGAAGACGAGACCTTCTCGGTCGACGCGGCGTGGTTCGCGACAAAGCGCGAACGCCAGACCGTGTCGGCGGCTCCGCTCGCTACGACGCTCGTCGAGCGTGAGAAGTCGATCATCGAAGCCGCATTGGCTGACTCGCACGGGCGCGTCTCGGGGCCATCGGGCGCCGCGGCCAAGCTCGGTATTCCCCGACAGACGCTGGACTCGAAGATCCGGGCACTCGAGATCGACAAGAACCGGTTCCGCCCGCACTGACGAACGCTCGGCAAATTCTGAGAGTTCGTCAGATGCCGGTGACCCAAAAACACTGCCGGCGCACGACTTAGCGCGGGCCCGTCGTTTGCCTGTACCTGGGCGATGCTCAGGATCGAGACGACGCGCGATGACGCGAGCACCGTGCTCCGCCTCATCGGCCGCATCGAGTCACAGAATGTGGCTGACATCGAAGCCAACATTCCGGCGGACCGCCGGCGCGTCACGCTCGATATCGAAGAAGTGACACTCGTGGATATGGATGCGGTTCACTTCCTGCTGGACTGTGAGTCGCAAGGAATAGCCGTGCTCCATTGCTCGCCGTACATCCGAGCCTGGATGAATGCCCTTCCCACCAAGGAGTAACGTTATGAGCGAGGTCAGTATCGTATTCGCGCACGGCCTGTGGGCCGACGGCTCGTGCTACAGTAAAGTGATTCCGGCGCTCCAGGCCGAGGGACACGAATGCGTGGCTGCTCAGAATCCGCTCGACACGGTGAAGGGCGACGTCGCGACGGTGCGACGCGCACTCGGCCGGGTCAGCAGCCCGGCTATCCTCGTCGGCCATTCGTACGGCGGGACCGTCATTACGGCCGCGGGCATGGATGACCGCGTCGTGGGCCTCGTCTACATCTGCGCACTGGCTCCGGACGCAGGCGAGACGTCGCAGAATCTCATCGACCGGTACCCCACCACACCGGTATTCTCGCACATCGAAGTCGCCGAGGGGCGTATCTGGCTGAAACCCGATGGCATCGGGGATTTCGCGGGAGATCTGCCCGAGGCGGAGCAGAAGGTTGTCTGGGCGGCGCAGGGTGTGCCGGACGTCGATCTGTTCAACCAGAAGGTCGAGGCGGCCGCTTGGAGAACGAAGCCCAGCTGGTACATCGTGGGCAAGAACGACCGCACGGTCCAACCGGAGCTGGAGCGCTTCTTGGCGAAGCGCATGGGTGCGACCACGACTGAGGCCAACAGCAGCCATGTCGCCATGCTCGCGCAACCAAAGCTCGTGATCGACGTGATCCGAGCCGCGGCGACTGCCGCGCACGGATCAATGGTCGGCTGAATTCACGCTGGCGGGCATCTTGATCGTCGAAGCGTTGCTGGCCGGACCGACTCACGGGTATGGGATCGCGCGATGGATCGAGCAAACCACCCGCGACGTGCTGCTCATCGAGGAAGGCTCGCTCTATCCGGCGCTCCGGCGGCTGGAAGATCGGGGGCTCGTGGCCAGCGAATGGGGCATCTCGGATAACAATCGCCGAGCGCGGTACTATCACATCACCGTGGAGGGCCGCACCCATCTCCGCGCGGAGGCGAAGGTCTGGACACGGTACGCCAGTGCCGTGACGAGCGTATTGCGCGTGGCGCCGGCCGTCGTATGACGCGGCCCAGCTGGCGCCGCTCGTGCGGCTCGATGTCGGTTGTGACGCCGCGATGTACAAGGGGGATTTCGGGAGAACGATTCCCGTGTCGGGCCATTTTGATGCGGGGCAGCGTGAGACCATGGAGCTGTTGAGCGGCGCGTATCTGGCGGGCGTCGCGGCCATGCGACCGGGAGCGACGCCGCATGAGGTGTTCGACGCGACCGCGGCGTATATCGCGGGCCATCAGGCGGCGCTCACGACGCCGCTGGCGCGGGAGGCCGCCGCTGCCGCTGTCGCGCATCCGGGAAGCTGGAGCATCATGCACGGCCTCGGGCTCGACATGGCCGGCGGCCAAGGCTTCTTCGTCGAGGACACGTGGGTGATTACGGCGACGGGGCACGAGCGGGTCAATCCGTCGATTCCGTACGCACCCGCTGACATCGAGCGCGCCATGACGAGCCACAGATGAGCTGGCGCGTTCAGCCGACGATTCGATCGGGCTCGGCATGGATAGTGCCTCCCTTGACACGAAGCAGACGTGCAGAGGAGGCACAGCATGCGTATTGGCCCTTGGATTCGTTCGGCATTGCTCATGATGGTGCTGGTGGCGCCACCGATGGTGGCAACGGCACAAGTGAGTGTCTCGATCACTGTCGGTCCACCAGCGCTGCCGGAGTACGAGCAACCGGCAATGCCCGACGTTGGGTATCTGTGGGCGCCCGGGTATTGGGCGTACGGCGACGATGGGTACTACTGGGTGCCGGGCACTTGGGTGCTCGTGCCAGAGCAAGGGTTGCTATGGACGCCTGGCTACTGGGAAGCCGACGGCGGTAACTACGCGTGGCACGATGGGTATTGGGCATCGCGCGTCGGATACTACGGTGGCATCAACTACGGCTATGGATACGGTGGGAACGGGTACGAGGGCGGGTATTGGAATAACAACCACCTGTATTACAACCGTTCGGTGAACAACATCAGTACGACGACGAATGTCACCAACGTCTACAACAAGACCGTTATCGTCAATAACAACACGAATGTGAGTTACAACGGCGGTTCCGGTGGTACGACGGCCCGTCCGACCGCCGACGAATTGGCGGTGGCTCGTGCGCAGCATACGGCGCCAACGAGTGCGCAGATGCAGCATCGGCAGGCGGCCAGTACGAACCGCGCGCAGCTTGCGTCGGTCAATCAGGGCAAGCCCGCTGTCGTGGCAACGCCCAAGCCCGGTGTGTTTACCGGTCAGGGCGTCGTAACGGCCAGTCGCGTGGCGACTCCCTATCATGCGACGTCGGGCGGTGACGTCGTAACCAAGAAGACGACACCCGAGCCGGCGAAAGCAGCGACGCCCGAGCCGGCGAAGAGCGCGACGCCAACGCCCGCAACTCCGCGGCCTTCCGAGCCAGCTGCGCGCCCAAGTGCTCCGCCGTCGTCCAAGCCGGTGCCGCAGCCGGAGAGCAAGCCGGCGCCAGAGAGCAAACCGGCGAGCCAACCTCAGGCCAAACCGGAGAGCAAGCCAGCGCCAGAGAGCAAACCGGCGAGCCAACCGCAGGCGAAACCGGAGAGCAAACCAGCTCCGGAGAGCAAGCCTGCACCGGAGAATAAGCCGAAGCCGGAGGAGAAGCCCAAGCCGGAGGAGAAGCCGAAGCCGGACAATCCTCCCAACCGCTAGCGAACCCTTAGCGACAGCACGCGAGGCGGGACGACGAACAGTCGTCCCGCCTTCGCGTTATAGTTACTGCACGTGCGACACGCACTCCGCCGTTTACGGAGCAGTCCCGCATTCACGATCGCCGCGACCCTGACGCTGGCGATCGCCATCGGCGCAACGACGTCCGTGTTCAGCGTCGTCGACGGCGTGCTCCTCAGGGCGTTCCCGTATCGCGATCCGGAGCGCGTGCGCGTCCTCTGGGAGAGCAACCCAGAACGACACATGCCCCGGTCGCTCGTCGCGACCGCGAACTATTTCGACTGGCGGGCCGAAAGCCAAAGCTTCTCGTCGATCGCTGTCGCATGCTGCGGCACCGCGCTGCGATTGACGGTCGCTGGCGACGACGGTGCCGAACGCGTCACAGGACTCGCCGTCACGCCGAACTATTTCGATGTCCTCGGCGTCACCCCGATCCTGGGCCGGACGCTGGCGGCAGACACCAGCGGCCCGCGCGAAGTCGTGATCAGCTTCGGCTACTGGCAGCGTCGCTTCGGCGGGAAGCCCTCCGTCCTGGGCACGAAGCTCATCGTCGACAACCCCAACGACGCGCGCCCCACGCGTCAACACGCCTACACCGTCGTCGGCGTGGCGCCGCGCGGCCTCCCCGGCCCCGTCGAGATGTGGACCGGAATTTTCTTCGAGCCCGTCGAGCAGAACAATCGGGATATCCGCTACCTCGACGCCTACGGCCGCCTCGCGCCCGGCGTCACGCCGGAACGCGGCGCCCGTGAGCTGGAGATGATCGCCGGACGATTGGCGTCTTCGTACCCGAAGACCAACGAGCATTGGTCGGTAACGACGGCGCCTCTCATTGATGAGCTGGTCGGATCGGTCCGCCCCATGCTCGTGACGCTACTCGCCGCGGCAGCCTGTGTGCTTCTCATCGGCGCCGCGAACCTCGCCAACCTGTTCCTCGTGCGATGCGTCGCCCGCGAGCGAGAGATGGCCTTGCGGACCGCGCTCGGCGCGACGCGCGGGCGTCTCGCGCGCGAGCTCGTGATCGAAGCGGCGATATTGGGTGTGGCCGCCGGCGCGCTCGGCGTCGGTGTCGCCATCGCCGGCGTACGCGTCCTGCGCGCGTTCGCGCCGTCTGTGCTCCCGCGCGTTGCGGAGATCGGCGTCGACGGTCGCGTGATCGCATTCTCGGCGTTCGTATCGCTCGCCACGGTGTTCATCTTCGGCGTGCTCCCCGCCTGGCAGGCGTCGCGCGCAGACCTCGCCGGCGTCCTCAAGGAGGGCGGACGCGGCACAGACACGGCTCGGCGTCATCGCCTGCAGGACGCGCTCGTCGTAGCGCAGGTCGCGGTCGCGCTGGTGCTCATGACCGGCGCCGGTCTCCTCGTGGCGAGCTTCGCCCGATTCGAGCGGATGGATCCGGGCTTTCGCCCCGAAGGCGTGCTCACGGCGCAGATCGCGTTCCCCGCCGAGCGGTATCCAACGGCGGGGCAACAGAGTCAATTTCTTACGAGCTTGCTCGAGCAGTTAGCGGCGGGACCCGGCGTCCTGAGCGCGAGCGTCAGTGACGTGGTGCCTGCGTGGAGCGACAGCTATCGGGCCCCGTTCGCGATCATCGGCGACGCAACACCAGATCCTGGCCACGCGCCGCAGTCGATCGCGAACTTTGTCAGTCCAAACTACTTCCGCACGATGGGGATCCGGTTGCTGCGCGGGCGTGGCATCCTGGCCACTGACGACAGTCGCGCGGTGCATGTCGCCGTCGTCGACTCGCTCCTGGCGCAGCGGTTCTTCAATGGTCGCGATCCGGTCGGTCACCGCCTGGCGATCACTCTGGAAGCGCCGGTCACGGTGGAGATCGTGGGTGTCGTAGCCTCCGTCAAAGAGAACGGCCTGGCGGCCGATGTCGAGCCAACGATCTATGGACCCTTCGCGCAGACCCTTGGCGGAAGATTGGTCCAGGCATTTGTGTCGATCCGCACGGCCGGTGATCCCGACGCACAGGTGCCCGCCCTGCGACGGACCGTCGCGAGCCTGGATCGTTTGGTGCCGATCTCCGATATCAAGACCATGAGCGAGCGGATGGGCCAGTCGGTCGACACGACGCGTTTCTCGACCGCGCTCGCATCGCTCTTCGCGGTCGTGGCACTCATCCTCGGCGTCGTCGGGATCTACAGCGTGCTCGCCTATATCGTCGCGCAGCGGCAGCGCGAGATCGCCATCCGCCTCGCGCTCGGCGCGCATCGCACGCACGTCCTGCGTCAGGTGGCGTGGCGCGCGCTCGCGTTGACCGGCGTCGGCATCGGACTGGGATCAAGTGCGGCTTGGGTCCTGACACGCGTGCTGGAGGGTCTCTTCCTCGGCGTCAGCCCTCATGACCCCGGCATCTTCGTTGGCGCCGCGGCGGTGTTCACGGGGGTGGCGTTGGCCGCGGCCAGTGTGCCCGCGCTTCGCGCGACTCGCGTGGATCCCGCGCGCGTACTCGGGTCCGCTTAGTTCGCGAAGACCGCGTAGCTCGGGACGCGCGCTTCGGACTTGCAGCGTTTGGTGCGTGGTCTTGAAGATTGTCTCGAAGACCCGCGCATGAAGGGTGTCGATGCCTGTCGCCCGCGCACGTGCACGCCGAGGACATTTGCAAAATCCCCATCGGGCACAAAGGTCAGGGCAAACGCGTGGGAATCGTGCGCGTTCCAGGCATCCACGAATGCCGTCGCCGCCTGCCCGATAGCGACCCGATCCGCGCTCGGGACGTCACTCGGCACCATCTGAGCCTCCGCGTGTGTCACTAACGTACCTGGGAGGCGTTTGGTCGTGCATTCTTGTATGATAAGTGATGACTTCTGACGATCGAGGAATGCAGTGGCGCGAGACCGCCGGCGAGCTGTCCTACCTCTCGATCCGTCTGCTCGACTTCGTCGCCGCGCTGCCGACCGGGACCCTGCCGCCGCGCGGTCGCGTGCCGTGGTCGGCCAATGAGCTCACCGAGTTGGACCGCTTGGCGCACGTGCTGGCGCGCGGAGAGGTGGACGCGGAGCGCGCGACCGCGTCGATGCGAGCGATCGACGACCTGTTTCAGCGACCATACAACCAGACGGCGCCCGGGGGCGGTGCGGCCGAGGCGGCGCTGCTCGAGGGGTACCTCGGGCACCGGCGCGCCGCTTTGGTGAGCTTGCCGCGACTGCAACAACTGGGGGATGAGTCGTCAGGGACGCCGTCGACGCCTCGCGCCACGCATCGGTTGTCCTGGTGGCGCGCGGCGCTCCGAGCCTTTGATCGACGCGACGCGCATTAGCGGTATCCCTCTTGCTTCTCAGGCTGGTCACTCGGAGAAGGGAGAGGGAATGCGAATCACAGGGTTCATTGGTGTCATACTCATCGTGCTAGGCGTCGCGGTGCTCGCGTCGAATGGCATCAGCTACACGAAAGAGCGCCACAGCACGGACATCGGCCCGGTTCAGGTCGCGACGGTGAAAAAGGGCTTCGTGTCCCCAACGGCTGGCGTCGTTGCGATCGTTGCCGGCATCGTCTTAGTAGTCGCGGGCCGCCGGAGATCGGCCTGAAGCCCGCACCAGGAACCTGCTAAGCGGCCCTGGTCTCCACGACCAGGGCCGTTTTGCGGTACAGCAGGCCGCCCACGTAGAAGGTGACGCCGAGGACGACCAAGCCGATGATGCGCGCGATCGGCGGCGCGCCGCTCAGATCATACAGCAGGACCTTCGCGGCGGTGGCGCCGAACACGAAGAGCGACGATTGACCCAGGTCGCGATCGCGTCTCGCCAGCGACAACCCCAGACATCCGAGGGCCAATAACCCCCACGCGACCGACTGGAGGAAATGGTCGTGGAGCAGATGCAGCGCAGCGACCATGGCCGTCAGGTGCGCGACGTACAGCAAGGGTTTCCGGCGCGTGAGTGCATACCCAGCATAGAGAAGGAGCGCGTACACAAATCCCAGCACCGGTGGGCCGGGAGTAAAGAGGATGCGCAGCAGGTTGGCGACGAACACGAAGCCGGCGGCAACCCATAACGGCCACATCGTGCTCCGGGAATCCGGCCGTCGCAGGCTCACCCACGCCACGAGTGGCGCCACGATGGCGGCAACCCACGGCGCCCATTGCGCGGGTACGCTCTCGATGTAGCCGGCATGGAACAACACCAGCGTCGCGTACGCCCACGCGAGGAACTCGCCACCGGGCGACGGCCGTTTCGACATGATCCGCGTCATGACGACGAGTAGCAGCAGCGCCACGAGGCTCGCGACGGCTATCCACGGCGCCGCTGCGGGTACGTGTTGCTTGAGCACGTAGTACTGCAGGGCGTAAAACAGCACGAGCGGCGGCAGATGCAGTGCCGCGACGTTCGCATCCATTGGAGATTTGTGGCGAATCGAGAACGTCATGGCCGCGACGCCAAAAATGACGAATTGGACGGCTTGGAATGACACGATGGTCACCCATGCCACGGCGCCGTTCCGCGCAAAGACATCGAAGCCGATCAGCGCCGCGTACAGCGCGATGAGATAGATCGCGCGCTGGCCGCCGAACACGGAGAAGACGCTGAAGGTCACGCTCCACGCGGAGTAGTAGATGGCGAGGTCGGTGAAGGAGCCCTGGAATTCAGCGAGCAGGAATGGCGCGGAGTACGAGCCGATGACGGCGAACAGTGCGTAGAGATCGCTTTCGAACAGCTCGCCGAGCCACAGCGAAGCCAGACACACGACTACGACCGCCGCTCCGGCGGCGCGCGCATCGATCAAGTGATAGGAGAGATGACTCCCGTAGATCGTCAGGAAGAGAACGACAATTCCCGCCCCTGGGAGCAGGCCTGCGTAGCGGCGATCGGTGTCCCTCATCATCAGGCCTGCGCCTATCAGAGCGAGGCCGAATAGCCCAGCACAGCCGACCTGAATCGTTGGCGTGAGCCAGCCTGTGTCGATGGCGAGCCGGATCAGATACGTCGCCGCCAGTACCAGAGCTATGGCTCCAGCCCACCCGAGGAAATTTGTCGCTATCGCCGGTGGCGCGGGTCTCGGTGGGCGTGGTGGCATCGCCACGGGTCGCGGCGGCACGACGGGTTCGGGGCTTGGGCTGTCGGAGGCGAGCCCTCCGCCTTGGCGCATGAGGGTTTCGATTGCCGAAAGTCGCCGCTCGATTCTAATGAGCCGGCCGTCTAGCTCGGATGTCATGATAAACACACGCGCGGGTCCCCAACGCGGTCACGGCGGCTCTCTCACTCTTCGAGTCGCTTCACCTCCTGCCGCCCTCCATATCTCGTAAAGGGGCACGTGGCCGCTATTCGCGCCGCGTCCGAGTCGCTCGTCGCCCGTATCATGAACAACCCGCCGATCGGACCGGGACCAACGAGGTGGCCGCCACGCTCGAGCTTCCCGTTCGCGTACAGACTGTCCGCCCACCGCGCGATCTCGGCGACGCGCTCGGCGCTATGGCCTTTCGGCGGCATGCGGTAGGTCGAGTCCTGATAGAGCAGCAGCACGTAGGTGCGGCCCGGCGCCAGCGTATGCCGGGGACGCAAGACCGACACACCTACACCCAACACGACCACCGCCGCGGCCGCCATCACCCAGACCGGCCAGACGCGCCGGCGCCGGACGAGACCCGCCGTGACCAGCGCCGACACGACGCGCTTCTTGAGCGCCGGGTCCGGCTGTCGCTCCCGTGGCAGATCCATCATGGCAGCGAGCTCCGGAGCAGGGATCGAGCGCGAGTGAGCTGGCTTTTCGACGTGCCCTCCACGATGCCCAGCATCTCGGCGATCTCTCGATGCGTATACCCATAGACATCGTGGAGCACGAACACATCCCGGGCGCCCTCGGGCAGCGTGCCGATCGCGCGCTCCAAGTCGAGCGCGTCATCGCTGCCGCCGGTCTCCGCGACCGGCTCCAGGTCCGGCGCATCCACCATGCGCCAGTCGGTGCGGATGCGCACCCGCCGGACATTCACCAACAAGCCGCACAACCACGAGCGCAGCTGGGACTGCGCGCGGAACGATGACAACGCCCGCACGGCCCGAACCCAGCTCTCCTGAACGAGATCCTCCGCCTCGCTTTGATCGCCGCCCGTGAGGCGCATCGCCAACGCGTAGAGCGCCGGCGTATGCGCGTCATACAGCGCGTCAAATGCGTCTTCGCCGCGCGTCCGAAGAAACCGCTCAACGAGCGCGAGGTCGTCCGTCACGGAGTCGTCGCGCTCAACACCTTGTTGGGGTCCACCCAATCGCGCACGACGACGATGAGCGCGGACGTCGGTTTGCCATCCGACGCGACACCCGGGACGTCCATGCTTTTCGACTCGACGACGCCCATCGCCTTGGCACTCATGCCAGGATAGAATATCATGAGGTGCGGCATGAAATGAGAGCGGGTCTTCGTGCCGAGCACTTGCGACGACGACACCATGTAGACCAGCGCGGGTCGCTGCGGCGCCCGGAACCGACCCGAGGCCAACCCGCTATCGACCTCCGCGTGGATCTCGTCCGAGGTCTTGCCAGCGATCCGCTGCTCCGTAAAGAAGCGAAAAATGGCCAACGCCGTCTCGTCGGCCTCGGCATCACCGCACTGCGGCTCCCAGTTTGCCGCGCTGCTCCGGCCCACCTGGCAGGCTATACCCGACGTGCCCTGTTCCGCGACGACGTAGTGACCGTTCTCCAACACCCACACCTTGGCATCCTTCGAAATATCCGCCGGCGCGGCGCTTTTCGCGTACCGGATCTCATCCGTCCGCGACACGTTCGTAGGAGCGCTTGGGGGTGAATCCTGCTGTGCCGCGATGGCGGCGGGAACGAGAAGTGACGCGATAGTCCATGCACGCATTGAAGCCTTCACCGTTGTGGTTATCGGTGAGTAACGTGCGGCTATCAAAGGGTTGGAACGCAGCGCAAACGCAGCGGCGCCACCCGTTTCGCGATTGACGCCACCCGGGATGGACCATACCATGGGGCCCGTGTCTCAGGGTGATGCCGCCGCGGAGCTGGAGCAGCTGTTGCAGGCAGTGTATGACGAGTTGCACACCATCGCGGGCCGCCACCTGAGGCGCGAACGACCGGGCCACACGCTGCAACCCACGGCCCTCGTGCACGAAGCCTACCTTCGCCTCGTCGGCGGCAACGGACTGTCGGCGGTGGACCGCGTCCATTTTCTCCGTGCCGCTTCGCGCGCCATGCGGCAGGCGTTGGTCGATCACGCGCGGGCGCGCGGTGCCGTCAAACGTGGGGGTGGATTGGCGGTCACCTTGGATGAGGCGATCGCGGGCCACGAGGCGCCGATCATCGACATGCTCGCGCTCGACGATGCGCTCACGCGGCTCGGCGCGGCGGAGCCTCGCTGGGCACAGGTCGTCGAGCTCAAGTTCTTCTCGGGTCTCGATGTGCCGGACATCGCCCACGCCCTGGGCGTCTCGGCCGCGACCGTCAAGCGAGACTGGCAGTTCGCGCGCGCCTGGCTCGCGCGCGAGCTCGGGACAGACGGATTGTGAGTACGCCGGAGCGACTCCGGCAGGTCCGCGCGCTGTTCGACGCCGTCATGGACCAGCCAACCACCGAACGCGACGCGTATCTGGACCACGTCACACGAGCCGATACCGCTCTGCGCGAAGAGGTCAGAGAACTTCTCGCCGCCGATAGCGCGCCGGAAGACCGATCCGTCGGCATGCGACTCGGTCCCTACGAGATCGTACGGCTCATCGGCCGAGGGGGCATGGGCGCGGTGTACGAGGCCGTGCGCGCGGATGACAGCTTTCGGAAGCGCGTCGCGATCAAGCTCGTGCCGGGTGGACTCGCCTCCGAGCTCACGCTCGCCCGCTTTCGGCGAGAGCGACAGATCCTCGCCACGCTCGCGCACCGCCATATCGCGACACTGCTCGACGGCGGGATCGCGCCCGACGGGCGTCCGTTCCTCGTCATGGAGTACATCGAGGGCACGCCGATCACGGACTGGTGCGACGCGCGTCGCCTGTCGATCCGTGAGCGCGTCGACCTCTTCCGACAGGTGTGCGACGCCGTCCAGCACTCGCACACGAACCTGATCGTCCACGGTGACATCAAGCCGGGCAACATCCTCGTCACGGCCGATGGCACGGCCAAGCTGCTCGACTTCGGTATCGCGAAACTCGTCGGCGCCGACGCGGGCGACGAGGCGGTGCCGCTCACGCGCGGCAGCCTGCGTCCCTTCACCCCGGAGTATGCGAGCCCAGAGCAAATCCGGGGTGCGCCGCTCACGACCGCATCCGACGTCTATTCGCTCGGCGTCGTGTTGTTCGAGCTGTGTGTCGGCAGCCGACCGCATCGAACCGCGAACGAGGCACCCGCCCGAGCGCGGGGGCAGCTGGCCGGAGATCTCGACACCATCGTCCTCAAAACGCTGAGCGCCGAGCCGGAACGCCGCTACGCATCGGTCGCGGCCTTGAGCGACGATCTCGGCCGCTATCTCGGGGGCCTCCCGGTGGAGGCGCAACGCGATTGGGCCGGATATCGCCTCAGGAAGTTCGTGCTGCGCAATCGCGGCGTGGTCGCCATTTCGCTGCTGTTGTTGGCCGCCCTCGTCACCGGCACTGTGACGACTCTGGTGCAAGCGCGCCGGGCGCGCGCGGCTCAAATTCGGGCCGAGCGAGTCAACGGGTTCTTGGTCACGCTCCTGTCCTCGGTGCGTCCCGCGACCGGCGGACGCGATCTGCCGGTGTCCGAGGTCCTGGATTCCGCCGCGCGTCGTATCGACGTGGAGCTGGCGAACCAGCCCGACGTCAGTTCCGACCTCGAATCGGTCATTGGCCAGAGTTATCTCTCGCTTGCGCGCTATGATGAGGCCGAGCGGCAGTTCCGATCGGCTCTCGAGATCGAGCGTCGCATTGATGGCCCGCGGAGCGTCCCTGTCGTCATGACGCTCAGCAATCTCGGTGGCGTCTATCTGGCGAGCGGTCAGCTCGACCGCGCGGACACGGTTTTTCGTCAAGCGCTCGCGATTCGACGCTCGCTGTCTTCCGTACCAGACACGGTCCTCGCCGATCTCATCGACGATGCCGGCAGCGTGGCGCATGACAAAGGGCAGTTCGCGGACGCCGAGCGACTGCATCGCGAGGCGCTGGCCATCTTCCGGCGCCTGCTCGGCGACCGTTCCGACAAAGTCGCGGTGGGGATGGGCGATGTCGCGGTGGCGCTAGGCGAGCAGAATCGGTGGGTCGCCGCCGAGTCGTTGCATCGGAGCGCGCTCGCCATTCTCGAAGCGAACCATCCCGAGCCGAACACTTTGGTCGCCGACGCCATGGACGGCCTGGCGACGGCGCTGGATATCGAAGGCAAGACGGCCGCGAGCGAGAGCGCCTACGTCGAGACCCTGGCGCTGCGGCGCAAGCTGCTCGGACCGGAGCACCCCAAGTACACGTGGACGCTGTTCAACTATTCGTTCCTGGTCTTCGCTCAAGGCCGCTATCAGGAGGCAGCGGACATCTCCCGCCAGATCCTCGCGCTGCGCGGGAAGACGATCCCCGACACGCATCCGTCGATCGCGGCATCCTTGCAAACACTCGGCCGATGCGAGGACAAGCTGGGCGACACCGCGAGCGGGCGGCGCTCGCTCGAGGAGAGCATCGCCCTTCGGCGCAAGGTCTTGCCGCCCGACAGCTGGCTCATCGCCAGCAGCGAGGGATTTCTCGCCGATCACTTCATTTTCGTCAAGCAGTACGCCAAGGCCGAGACGCTGTCGCTGGACGCATATGGCATCATGACGAAGGCGCTAGGGGCCCAACATCCCAAGACGCAGGTCGCCGTCAGCCGACTCGTTGGGCTGTACGAGGCATCGGGCCGCCCGGACAAGGCGGCGGAGTTCAAGGCCAAACTGACCCCGCCACCCGCGTGAGCTAAGTCTCCCCGATTTGTCGCTATCTAAGCGACAACACACAACAGGGAGATAAATGTGACTACGCGTATGGGTGTGGTGGGATTTGCATTGTTGCTCGCTGCCTGTGGCACGCCCACGGGTGCGCACCAGGGGGCAACCTTCTCGGGTACCGTGACGGGCTCGCAAGGCGGCGCGATCGCGAGCGCGTCAGTGACGGTGACACCGGCGGCGGGGGCGGCGCTTGCGGCCGTCGAGACGTCGTCGAGCGGCACGTTCACCGTAGATGCCGTACCGGCCGGAGACGGCAGCATCACGGTGTCGAATGTCCCGTCGGGCTGCTCGACGGCGACTGCCCAGTACACGGGGGCCAAGAATGGCGGTAATAGCATCCATAATATCACCGTCTCCTGCTCGATAACGCTCCCGTCACGGGTGCCGTAGTCGGCAAACGATGTGGTACGCCTCATCGTTCGACACCTGAGTGGCGCACGAGCCACCGAAGTCGACATCGTCCCGCTCGGCGCGCACCGTGAGCTGATCCTCGGCCGCGCGCCGTCAGCGGCCATCCGTTTCGACGCGGAGCGGGACATCGCGGTCGGCCGGCATCACGCGCGGATCGTCCCGCGGGATGACGGCCGCGTGGGGTTCGTGATCGTGGACCTCGGGAGCCGGAACGGAACGTTCGTCAACGGCGAACGCGTCGCCGGGGTCGCCGACCTGTGCCCCGGCGACATCGTTCAGCTCGGCGACCGCGGGCCGCGGATCGAAATCGGGTTCGAGGTCGGGTTCGGGCCAACATGGTGAGCCCGCATCCTCGGAAAATTCGCTTTTCTAGATGACCCACATCCCTGGAGTCTCGAGTGCGTGTGTTTGTTCTCGCCGCCATCGTTCTTGCTGTCGCCGCGTGCGGCGATTCGAACACGGCGCCCACTGGCAAGAAGCCGCCGACCACGGCGTCGTTCGATACGTTGTCCACGGGCTCGATCCCGCCGACGGGCGGAACCATCACGGTCAGTAAGGCCGGCGACCCGCTCAACGGGCTCACCATGACCATTCCGTCGGGCGCGTTCTCGGGCACCCTCAACGTCACCATCGGCTCCACGTCGAACAAGAACTTGCCGACGGCGAACGGGATCGTGCCGATCTCGCCCGTCGTGCATGTCGTGACGAGCGCTGGTGGCTACGCGAAGGGCGCGATCACCTTCAAGGTCCCGGTGACCGTCGCGACCAATACGTTCCCGGTTGTCGTTCTGTACGACTCGGCGACGAAGGCGATCGAGCCCATGACGACGATTGCCTACGATGGCACCAGCGTGACGGCGATCACCGGGCATCTCAGCCAGCCCGGCGCCCTGTCGGCCTCGGTGGCACGGGTCCGCGGGCAGGTGCATGCGAAGGCGAGCAGCGGTTCGCCGGACAGCTTGTTCATCGCCTTCGGGGTCTTTGCGATCCCGTACGCGGACCTCAACAAGGATTGGGATACCCATTTTCGGCCGGGCATCAACGATTGGGAGATGCCGGCCGCTCCGACGGAGGCGGCGCCGGGGAGCACACTGCTCGGCGTGGCCGCGACCGAGCTCTGGTACTTCAATACGGGAGCCTCGTCGACTCCGCTCAATGGACGGTTCCCGGTCGTCAAGAACGCGCCGCTCAGCGATACGATCGGATTCCACTGGACGAGCGTGATCGACTATCTGGTGGATAACCAGGTCAATAGCTATCTCAGCTCGGCCTACAAGACCGTAACCAACGGCGCCGCGAGCAGGGACTCCCTGCAGTTCAATAATATTCGGGCGAGCTTCGCGCTCCCCTCGTTGAACGGCGGCGTGCCGCTCCCGGTGTTCGTCGATCTCCAGAGTTCCGGGATCAATACCTACTACTACCTGATTGCCTACCGGGCCACCGGCAATCAGATCTATGTGGCCGACCCGATAAGTCCTGGTGACAGCAGCCGGTTTCTGCAGTTGCTGGGCACCGGCATGACGCCGTACGTGAATCCCGTGTACAAGCCCGGCGTCTCCTTCACGTCACCTCTCGCGACCCCGCTCGGCTTGGCGATTCCGCTGCCGACGCTCGCATCTTCGTACGCCGACGCAGCGGCGGGAACGGTCGGCGTCAGCCTCTTCCCGACGTCGGGCTTCTACTCGTGGTCTGGCCAACTCTATGACACGATGTACGTCGTCGACTCGCTGCGATTCTGGGCGCAGTGCGCGACGTGCCAGTACGGATTCGCGTCGACGCTGTCCCCCTCTCCGGCCGGCAATGTGGAGTCGAGCTTCAACATCTACAAGATTTCGGGTGGATTAGTCACGGACTCGAACGGCTATCTCGGGGCGAATGGTCTGTTGGCGACGAAGACCTCCATCGCCCCGGGCACGCAATACACCTTCGGCGTGCCACTCGCCTCGGCGAACACCTCGGGCGCCACACCGTCGGCCAGCACCTGGCGCTGGCTCGACTGGCATCAGTTCACGATCGCGAATCTCCAGGGGACGGTGGCGCTTCCCGCGGGCGGGATCCTGGTGAACAGCCCGGACACGCTTCAGGTCTCCTTCCAACCGAACTTGCTCCCGGCGGACGTCGCGTACCAATGGAGTTTCGGCGACAGCACGCCCACGGTCACGGTGCAGAAAAATCCTGCCGTCCAGCACTCGTATGCGAAAGCCGGAACGCTTGCCACCACGGTCAAGGTCATCGACAATCGCAATGGCCAGGTCATTGCCCAAGTGGACACCACGTTCAACAGCAGCAACGTGGAACTGTGGGTGATCCAGTCGTTCACGTGGCTGCGTACGACTGTCAATGGCGCGGTCTCAGACACAGCGGGGCCCACACTGGCGTTCACTATTCCACCGAATACGGTTCCCACGCTGATCGCTTTGAACGGACCGCCGTTCCCGAACGCCAACTATCCTTTCGCCGGTTTCGGGTTTGTGGCGCCGCCGGATAGCGCGCAAGAATGGGCGCAGGTCAAACCCATTCCGCTGGCGATCTCGGCTGCCTTCCCCCCGATCGACGAGTTCCAGTACACGAACACCGGCACGGCGACGTCGGGGACGATTACGGGCAAGGCCGAAATAGCGAATGACAATGGGATCACGGATTACGGATTCACCGCCAACCTCACAAAGAAAGGCTCGACACTGAGCGGATATATCACGCTCCAAGGCGTGAGCGCGAAATACGGTGCGGTCGTCGTGGTCGACACGGTCGTCGCCGTGCGGGCGCCGTAGACATGACCATCGCGCATCGCAGTCTCGTCTGTCTGGTGCTGATCGCGGCGACCTCGCGAGCCTTCGGTCAGCTCACGACCACGGCGACGGACGACAAGACTGCGTCGGTGGGCATCCCCGATGGGTGGAAGCTCGCCAAAGGGTCGAACGGATTTGTGTACGTCACCGGCCCGAACGATGAGCGCGTCAACCTCGGGGTCATCGTCGTCGCGAAGAATGGGCCGGCCGGATCCGGCACCACCGGTGAAGTCGCGTTCGCGCTGCCATTCAGCGCGACGCTGAAAGAGAAGTTCACGACGATTCTTGTAGCCGGTGCGGCGAAGCAAGGATTGCCCAAGCCGGAGATCACCGTCGCCTCGGAGGTCCCAACCAAGCTCCCGATGTGCTCGCGGTTATTCGGGAGCACGACCGCCGGGTCGGATTCCAAGAAGTTCGAGGGCGTGATCTGTTCGCTTCGACCCGACTGGCTCGGTCTCTACAAGAACATCGTGTTCTTGTTGCAAGTCCCATCGAGCCGAGCGGCACAAGACCGTCCGATCGTCGAACAGATCGCAGCCAGTTATCGAGTGACACCAGACATGTTCAAGAAAATGCTCGCGCCATATACGGCCCTACCGCCGCAGCAGCCGCTTCCCACGGGTCTCGCTCCGTATCAAGATCCCACAAATTCTGATTGCTTCGACTACAACGTCATTCGAGAGTCGCCACCCTGGGAAGTCCCGATGCACTGCGGAGGGACCAGGCCGAATTGAGTGCTCACGGCTTCACTCTCGTCAGGTTGGCGGTAAACGACCGCACCCATGTCATCCCGCCATCATTCGAATACGACTCCTCGTATGTGTGCGACTCAGGCTTGATGTCGGACCATACCGCTCTCACCAGGATGGTCTTGTCAGTGACTGAGTTGTCCTGACCAACCAACACGACTCGACCGTCCTGGAACTGACCGACATTCGATGTCAGTATCCCGACCCTGCTGTTGGCGAACGACTGGCTCCACTGGTGTGCGCTCGGGTTGTACAGGAAGAGCGTGAGGCCTTCCCAGTGGCCTTTCGGCCCATCCGCTTCGATCTCCTCCAGTTCCGCCTTGCCGTCCCACACCTTGCGCACGGTCACCGTTCCATTGAGCTCAACGGATGCTGAGCTGCTCGCGAATGGATCAAGAACTCGCGTGATGTGGGTGTGCCACATGCCAAGGTTGAAATCAAAGTCGTGCTGCCCGTCGTGCGCCTGCGAAAAGCCGACGCAGGGAAACGAGAGGCAAACGATCGCGGCGATCACGTAATTCACGTTCTTCTCCTATGGTCAGGCGTGCTTTCCCAAAGTATTCTGTAAGTGGCCCTCGCTTAAGGGCCACTTTGTCAGAATATTGGTGGGCCACTTTATGGATCCGTTGTTCGAGATCGAGCTGGAACGCCCTAGCCCGGGATCGCGGGACGGCGGCCGGTTTCTCTATCGTCAACTGAAGGACGCCATCCAAGACGGCCGCCTCACTGCCGGCACTCAGCTGCCAGCGAGCCGCAAGTCGGCTGCGTTCTTCGGCCTTTCGCGGAACACGGTGGCCGAGGTGTATGACCGATTATCGAGTGAGGGCCTGGTCGTCGCTCGCCACGGCTCGGGCACATACGTCGCCGAGCTGCCACCGGAGCCCGCGTCGTTGCCTTCGCCGGCCAGTACGTACCGGCTCAATACCTTCTGGCTCCAAGAGGACGTGACGTCGGCCATGGGGTTCTGGCGCGACGATGTGTCGGTCGTTCCGCGCGCCGGCACGGCGATGGATTTTCGTCCCGCCTTGATCGACTCGCGCTTGTTCCCGTTTGACATCTATCGTCGCGTCAGCGCCAAGCAGTTGCGCGGTCTCGAGAAAAAGCCCCCTGCGTCCAAAAGTCCGCAGGGCAATCAAGGCAATTTTCATCTGCGCGAGGCGATCACCGGCCACATCGCCCTGACGCGCGCCGTGGTCTGCCGCTCCGACGACGTCGTGATTACCGCGGGCGCACAGCAGGCCTTCGATCTCCTCGCGCGCATCCTGGTGACGCCAGGTGAGACTGTCGTAGCCGTCGAGGATCCCGGTTATCCGCCGATGCGCGTCGCGTTCGCCGCGGCCGGCGCCCGGATCGTGCCGGTGGGAGTGGACCAGGAGGGGCTGATCGTCGACGACTTGCCGGCACGCGTTGGCATCATCTGCGTCTGCCCATCGCATCAATTTCCGTCGGGCGTCACGATGTCGAAGCGTCGTCGCACCGCATTGGTGGACTTCGCCCGGCGGCATGGAGCGGTCATCGTCGAGGATGACTACGACGGCGAGTTCCGGTTTGGCGAACGCCCGCTGCAGTCGCTACGCGCCAGCGATGCGGCGGATGTCGTGTTCTACGTTGGCACCTTTTCGAAATGCATGCTGCCCTCCCTCCGTCTCGGCTTCGTCGTCGTGCCGGACTGGGCGCGGCGCACGTTGGTGGCGGCGAAGAACTGTCTCGACTGGCATTGCTCGACACCATTGCAGACCGGCGTGTCCGCGTTCATTCGCGAAGGGCATCTCGCACGCCACATCCGCCGGATGCGCCAGATCTATAGTAGGCGGCGCCAGCTGCTCTATACGCTGCTGCGGCGGGATTTTTCGGACTGGCTGGAGCCGATCCCCTCGCTTTACGGTATGCACGTCGCCGCCTGGGCCCGGGATGGAGTCGATCTGGACGCCGCCGTCCGAGCCCTCGCGCGTCGCTCGGTCGAGATTCATACGCTCGAGCGCTATTACTTGACGCCATCGCCACGGCCCGGACTGGTGTTCGGCTATGGGGTGGTTGATCTGTCGGAGATCGAGCGTGGTCTCGCTGCGCTACGCAGGGTGCTGGCGCGATAACGCGACTCCGCCACTAGTGGGTCGTGGTTGACACGTCGACGAGCACTTTCCAGGTGCCGTCCGGTTGCTTGCCCCGCACCACGACGTACTTCGCCTTCGTCGTTTGTGGCTTCCCCCCCGCATGGTCCATCGCGGTGATCTCGTAGTTGCCGATTTCGTACGCACGATCACCCGAGACATCGACCACAGTCGGTGCGAAGGTGATCGAGGAGCCCGGCTGCGTCAGGAGGCCGGCCCACGAAGCCGTGATCGCCGCTTTGCCGGTCGCGATAGGCGCATCGGGCGAGAGAATCGACGCATTGTCGGCGTAGTATGAGACCGTCCGCTCCACATCCTTCGCGACCATGGCCTTGCCCCACGCCGAATCGAGCCCGCGAATCGTGGCCTCGTCGCGCGCGCGATGGTCGGCTGACGCTGCCTCCTGCGTGCTGCACGCGAGCATCACACTGAGCAGTACGAGCGAACGAATGATTGGCACTGGAACGCTCCGAAGTGGATGGTGCGGGCTCACTATAACCGGCGGCTCAGGACGCCGCTCGTCGAGTACGCACACGCCGGGCGCGTATGCGAAGCATTGACACGCTGAGCAGCAGCATGAGTCCCAGGAGGCCGGACATAATCGCAGTGACCCAGTAGACATCAAGGTCGGCATGCGTATCGGGGTCCAGGACGATCGGCGGCGTGCCGAGTTTAATTCCACGCTTCTCGTACGCCGTAGTCACCACCCCCGGCATATCGTTGCGCATCAGCACGCCCTGCTGCTGGATATGGAACGCCCGGCTCTCCTCGGAGAGTGGAAACGTGCCATTGGGGCCGACATAGTAGTCGGAATGCGGCCGCAGAAAGTAGACGATCGGGACACCCTGGTGCCATTGAGGTGGCAGCAAGGGAATAAAGACGGTCGTCCTGGTCTCTCCGGTGGTCTTCTCGATGTATTGAACTTGCATAGACGGTGCGGCCATGCCAGTCAGCTCGACGTGAGACGAGCGCGGCTGAATGCCGTCCGCCAAGTTCAAGGGTTCGAATGCGTAGGTTTCCTGCGACTTACGGTATCCGATCAGTCCCGCGACCGTGCCGACTACGATTCCAACCAGCGCAACGATCAGCAATCCCCGGGTTCCAATCTGCGGTTTGGCAACGTTGGGCGCCGGGGCCCGGGGCGCCGCGATTTTTGCCGGCGCGCCGCGCACCAGGCGTAGCGCTCGTTCCGCCGCGACGGCGACGAGCATCCCCCCGAACAGCAGCGCGAAGAACGCCGCTATGAACGTGTACCCGGCGTAATAGCCGCCGAAATGCGCCATTTCGAATTCGGCCAACCAGCGGTACAGCCCGGAATAGGTAATCCAGCCGTACATCGGATAGCCGAAAACACAGGCGAAATACACAATGATGACGGCCTGGTTCACGCGCGTACGGCGGTTTCCGCTCATTGTCACACCCTGGAGAAGTGGATGCGTAGGTTGCGCTCTCCAACACAGGATAGCACCGGCAGATCACCTCACGGGTTGACACCCGGGCCTCACCGATCTCGTATACTGGTCGTATACAACATCGGAGCATTGCGATGGGGAGTCGCCGGGAGTTTCTCGCGCAGGTCGCTGGTGCCAGCGTTGCAGCGGCGGCGCAACGGTCTCTCAGGGAAAAAGCGTCGTCCATTGGGCGACGGCCTGGTGGCGTTCAGACGGTCCTAGGGCCGATCGATGCCGATCAACTCGGCTTCACCTTGCCGCACGAGCACATGTGCGCCAGCTCGGCGGGGTTCTTGGAAATATGGCCGGAGTTCTTCGGGGGCCGGCCCACGTTCGTGAGCAAGGTGGTGGCGAAACTCAAGGCGGCGAAGGCCGAGGGCGTGGACACCGTTGTCGACGTCACACCCGCCGACATTGGTCGCGACATTCGTCTCCTGGAAGAGGTGTCGCGAAAGTCCGGCGTGCATATCATCGCCTGCACCGGCCATTGGCTCTACCCATCGTTGTCCATGCAGGCCCGGACGACGGAAGAGCTCACGGACTTCTTCGTGCTGGAGATCCAGCGGGGCATATCCGGCACGGACATCAAGCCGGGCGTCATCAAGGTCGCGACGGATCACGAGGGGGTGACTCCGTTCATCGAGCGTGCACTGAGAGCCGCGGCGCGGGCCAGCAAAGCGACCGGCGTGCCGGTGACCACGCATACCTATGCCGCCGATCGCATCGGCGAAAAGCAGGCTGACATTTTCGAAGCCGAGGGATTGGACCCCGCCAAGGTGTGCTTGGGGCATTGCGACGATACGGACGATATGCAGTATCTCACGGGCCTCGTGAAACGCGGCTATACGATCGGCATGGACCACCTCCCGTGGGGTGTGCACACGACGCAAGGCTCCGGTCCGCCCATCTTGTCATGGCAACAACGCGCGGATTGCCTCAAGCGGCTCGTCGACGCGGGCTACACCAACAAGATCTTCCTGTCGAATGACTGGTACTTCGGCATCTCCATCGCCCGCACCGGGACCATGGAGGCCAAGGAGAAGGAGAATCCCGATGGCCTGCTGTTCAACACGCGGAAGACGATTCCGTACCTGAAGCAGATCGGGGTCACGGATCAAGCGATCCGGACGATCACCGTCGACAATCCTCGCCACTTCTTCGGGTAGCGCGCGGAGTGAGAACAATCGGCTGGTCCTTTCGTTGTTCTGATAACGGAGGGACAACGCATGTCGATCGGTAGCCGTTCGCCAATGGTCCACACACAACTCGCCCAGCACCAGCTCGCGCAGGCGATGGTCACGCGCCAAGTGGCGCGGTCCGTGGTCATCACGTTCGCGTCGGGCGGCCAGGTGAGGCTGGCGAACGCCACGATCACCCAAACACTGCCAGGCGCGAATGGCGCCGGCACCATTCAGATCACGTATCAGGGTGGCACTACGGCGCCGCACACCGGCACGGACAGCTGGGACAGCTGAGGTTCCCAAGCGGGGCCCTGACGGCGATGGACGGGCGCTGACCGATCCCCAGGCCTGAAACCTGGGCCTTGCCGAGGTCGTATACAACCTGTATACACTGTGGTGCCGACCTCCCGGGGATCCGTCATGCCTGTTCGATCGTTCGTCTGCGGCGTACTCGCGATCGCGCTGAGCGTCGCCTCTGCCATGGCCCAAGGCACGCGCCTGCTCCGTCATCCCACCGTCAGCCACGACATGGTGGCGTTCGAGTATGGCGGTGACCTGTGGGTTGTCCCGCGCACGGGCGGTGATGCACGCCGTCTCACCGCGACGCCATCGCTGGAGACGGACCCCTATTTCTCGCCGGACGGCTCACAGATCGCGTACACCGCGACGGTCGCCGGCAACACCGACGTCTATGTGATCCCGGTGACCGGTGGGGAGCCGAAGCGGCTCACCTACCATCCCGCAGTCGACGCTGTCCGCGGGTGGACGCCCGATGGCAAGCGGGTGGTCTTCGCCTCGAGTCGCGGAACCGTCCCCACGCCCGGCACCAACTCGTTCTTCCGCCTCTGGACCGTGGGTGTCGATGGCGACATGCCCCAAATGCTTCCCATGCCGCGTGCGTACGCTGGCAGCCTCTCGCCGGACGGCAAGCGCATGGCCTACCAGGATCACCCCGTCCAGATGTTCGCGGCCATGTGGGCCGAGAATCAGAGCAGTCAGTGGCGGCGCTATCGCGGCGGTCGCACGCAGCAGATCCGCATCATGAACCTGGCCGACTACTCCGAGGACCAGATACCGGGCGCCGGCAGCAACAACACCGATCCGATGTGGGTCGGCAATACCGTCTACTTTCTGTCCGACCGCGACAACACGGTCAATCTCGTGTCGTACAACCTGGACACGAAGCAGGTCACGCCGCTCACGCACCATCGCGACTTCGACATCAAGGCCGCGGCGGCGACGTCCGACGCCATCGTCTACGAGCAGGCTGGTACGATCCACCTCGTGGATCTCAAGTCCGGCCAATCGCGCGACCTCGACATTCACGTCGCCGGCGACTTCCCATGGGCAGAGCCGCAGTTGCGCAAAGTGAGCAACCTGATCGCGGACAATGCCTCGCTGTCACCGACCGGTGTCCGCGCGGCGTTCGAGGCGCGCGGCGACATCTTCACGCTGACCGCCGATGGTCAGTATCGCAATCTCACGCAGAGCTCCGGCGTGCACGATCGGAGCCCGGCGTGGTCGCCGGACGGCGCACACATCGCGTGGCTCTCCGATACACAAGACGAGTACCAACTGATGATCGGCGATCAGATCGGCGCGTCGGCGCCGCGCGCGATCTCGTTGCCATCGACGGCGTTCTTCGCTTCTCCCGTGTGGTCGCCGGACTCGAAGCATCTGCTGCTCGAGGACAACAATAAGAATCTGTGGAACGTCGACATCGCCAGCGGGCACTTCACGCGCATCGATACGGACACCTATGACGATCCCGGGCGCGGCCTCGACGCGACGTGGTCTCCGGACTCTCGCTGGATCGCCTACTCGAAGTCACTCGACAGTCACATGCGGGCGATCTTCGTGTACTCGGTCGCAACCGACAAGGCGACGCAGGTGACGGACCGCATGGCCGACGCGATCTCGCCCGCGTTCGACGCAAATGGGAAGTATCTCTACTTCCTGGCGAGCACAAATCTGGCGTTCGCGGCCGGGTGGCTGGATATGAGCGCCGAGGAGCAAAAGGTCAAACGGAGCGTCTATCTTCTCGTGCTCGGCACGAACGACGCATCGCCGTTCTTGCCTGTGTCAGCCGACGAACCGATGACAAACGACACGACGAAATCCGGCGCGGCCCGCGTGGATCTCGACGGCAGTCCGCAACGGATCGTGGCGGTTCCGCTGCCGCCGGCAGAGTACACGAGCGTCGTCGCGGCCGCGGCCGGAACGTTCTTCTATACTGAGGGTGCCGAGAGTCAGCATCTGTGGCTCTATCGCCTGGCCGACAAGAAGCCCACGTCGTTGATCGAGGGCATCAGCTCCTTCGACGTCTCGGCCGATAAGAAGAAGCTGCTGTACCACGCCGGCGACCATTGGGGCATCATCCCCGCCGACCAACCGGCGAAGGTCGGCGACGGCGCGCTCGATGTCGACCAACTCGAGATGGTCGTGGACCCGAAGGCCGAGTGGGCGGAAGAGTTCCACGACGCGTGGCGGACGGAGCGCGAGTTCTTCTACGATGCCAAGATGCATGGCAACAACTGGCAGGCGATCTACGACAAGTACAAGGTGTTCGTGCCGTACATCGAGCACCGCGCCGATCTCGGGTATCTCATTGCGATGGTCGGCGGGGAGCTGACGGTGGGCCACTCATACTTGGAAGGCCCTGGCGATGTGCCCGACACCGCGCACGTGGCGGTCGGCGTGCTCGGCGCCGACTACGCCGTCGATCGCGGATACTATCGTATTCAGAAGATCTACAGCACTGGCCAGTGGAACCCGTCGCTGCAAGCACCGCTCGCCGTCCCGGGGCTCAAGGTCGCGGAGGGCGACTACATCCTGGCGGTGAACGGCCGCGCCGTTGCGGCGCCGGCCAACCTGTACCGCTTCTTCGAAGGCACGGCGAACCGTCAGACGACGCTGCGTGTCAACAGCGCGCCCGGTCTTCAGGGCTCGTGGCTCGTGACCGTCGTGCCGATCGAGGACGACGAGCCGCTCCGCACCGCGGCGTGGATCGAAACCAATCGGCTGCTTGTCGACAAGCTGTCGGGCGGCCGGCTGGGGTATGTGTGGCTGCCGAATACGGCGGGCGGCGGCTACACGTCGTTCAAGCGGATGTACTTTCCGCAGATCGACAAGGACGGCATGATCATCGATGAGCGCTACAATCAAGGCGGCGAGATCGCCGACTACATCGTCGACGCGCTGAACCGGCCGGTCGTCGGCTACTTCGCCGAGCGGGCGGGGAAGCCGATCACGATGCCGATGATGACGGCGCCCGGCCCCAAGGTCATGGTCGTCAACGAGTCGGCGGGTTCCGGTGGCGACGCGCTGCCCTACTACTTCCGCGCGATGAAGCTCGGGCCGCTGGTGGGCACGCGGACGTGGGGTGGATTGGTGGGGACGCTTCTCGTGCCGCCGGTGACCGATCAGGGCGGCATCACCGCGCCGAATCTGGCGTTCTATAACACGGAAGGAAAATGGGGGATCGAGAACGAGGGGATCACGCCGGATATCGAGGTCGAGAACACACCGGCCGAGGTGATCAAAGGTCACGACCCGCAGCTGGAGCGTGCGGTGGCTGAAGCGCTGAGGCTCCTGAACGAGCATCCCGTGCATCGGGTTCCGCGTCCGGCGCCGATCGACCGCGTCACGGTCTCATCGCAGTAGAAATATTATGCAACGAATAGCGGTCATTGCCGTGGCGATCGTGCTAGCTGCCTCGGCCGGCGGCGCCCAGGAGCCAGTCGATGCAGCCACGTTCGACTGGAGCGGCACGGTGACGCCCGGCGCGACGGTCCGCCTCGACGTCGGAGACGGAGACGTTCGGGTTACCGCGTCGGCGGACGACCACATGACCGTGCACGGGGAGCGCCGTCATGGCGGACAGTTATTCCAAGCCGTGACCGAAGGCAACAGTGTCACGGTCTGCGTCTTCCGGCGCGGCAGCCGATGCACCATCGATGGCGTGCATGGACACTTCTATATCCCCACCCCGGGGATACATCGGTCAAACGCTGATCTCACGGTAGCCCTTCCGCCGGGAGCGATATTGTTCGCTCACACGAGCGATGGCACCATCGAGATCCGTGGCGCTGGAGCGGGAGTCACCGCCGAGAGCGGCGACGGGGACATTCGCATTGCCGAATCGAGCGGCGCCATACATGCGCACACGAGCGACGGGAAGATCCGGATCGACACCATTCTCGGTTCCGTGTATGCTCGCTCGGGCGATGGGCGCGTATTTGTGACGAATGCCACGGGGTCGGTCGAAGCGTCGACGGGCGACGGCGATGTCGAGGTGCGGCTCGCCGCCGTCGATACGGCGCAGCGGATCAAGGTGCATACGGGCAGCGGCGCCGTGACCGTCTATCTACCGGCGAGCTTTGCCGGCGATGTCGATGCGCGCACGAGCGACGGGAAGATCGAGAGCGAGGTGTCGCTCCCCATCAGCGGGCGCGTGGATCCGCGGCACATCCGCGCCACGCTCGGGACGAACGGCGTCGCGCGGCTGGACATCGATTCCAGCGACGGCGACATCCACCTGAAAAGACTCTAGCTACTGGGCCGCGAGTCTCGACACGTCCCATCCGCCGCCGAGCGCTTGGATCAGCTGGACGGCGGCGACCATCTCGGAGACGCGCAGCGTCACATCAGTTTGCTGGTCGCTCAGGAGCGTCGTCTGGGCCGTGATGACGTTGAGGTACGGGTCGAGGCCAGTCTTGTACCGGGTCGTGGCGACGTTGACGAAGCGCTGGGCGGCGGCGACGGCCGAATCCTGCTGGGTCAGTTGGTCGGACGTGATGCGCAACGTCGACACGCCATCTTCCACCTGCTGAAATGCCGTCAGCACGGTCTGGCGGTACGCCGCGACGTCGCCCTCGTACTGGGCGCGGAATTGCGCGACGGTCGCGCTGCGCTGCCCGCCATCGAACAAGAGCTCGGACGCCGAGGCGCCGAGTGACCAGATGAGCGCGGGGAGCGTGAACAGCTTGCTCAGGATCGATGATTGAACGCCGACGCTGCCGGTCAGGCTCACTGAAGGAAAGAACGCCGCTTTCTGGACGCCGATGAGCGCGTTGGCCTGCGCGATCGTCCGCTCGGAGGCGGCGATGTCCGGGCGGCGCTGGAGCAGCTGCGACGGAACGCCAACGGGGATCGGCGGCGGCTGTGTGTTGAGCATGCGGACGGGCATGGCGAACGACGAGGCTGGCGTGCCGATCAACGTCGCGATCGCGTGTTCGAATATCGCCCGGTTCGTCGCGATGCCGACCGCCGTCGCCTCCGTGTTGCGCAGCGTCACGTCCGCCTGGTCGACGGCCTCCTGGCTGTCGATCCCGTTCTGGTAGAGATTCTTGGTCAGATCGAGATTTTGGCGGTCTGCGTCGATCGTGCGGTTAAAGAGATCCTGTAACGCGTCCTGCCCGCGGAGCTGAAAGTAGAGCTCCGCGAGACTCGCCTGTTCGGCGAGCCGTTCGTTCTCGAGGTCCGCGGCGCTGACTTGGGCCGCGTATTGCGCCGCGCGGACGGTATTGCGGACGCGATCGAAGAGATCGGGCGCCCATGACGCGTCGAGTGGCAGCGAATAGAAGTTGGTCGGGGCGGCGCTCCCACCACCAGCGGTCCCAGCGACGCCACTGTGCGCCGTGGCCGCCCCACTCCCCTCGCCGCTCCGGGTGTACGTTGGCGATGTCGAGACGGTCGGGAAGTAGCCCGCTCGTGCGCCGCGCACTTCGGCGCGCGCCGCCATGAAGTTCTGGAACGCTATGGCGATGTTCTGGTTGTTGATGTTGAGCAGATCCTCGAGCGAATCGAGCTCCGGCTCGTTGAACATCTCCCACCATTTCCCTTTGATCACCGAATCTTGCGGCTGCGCGACCTGCCAGATCCCGGCCGTTTCCTTGTAGCCCTCGGGCGCCGGCGTCGCCGGCACGTCGTAATGCGGCGCGAGGTTGCAGCCGGTGACCATCAGCAGGGCGGCGACCACGGACAGGCGAGCGGTGTTCACGACGCCCTCCGTGCCTGCATGCGGAGGCGCAGGCGATCGAACGTGAGATACACGACGGGCGTGGTGAACAGCGTGAGGAGCTGACTCAACATCAAGCCTCCGACGATCGTGATACCGAGCGGCCGGCGCAGCTCGGCGCCCGTCCCGGTGCCGAGGGCCAGTGGCAGCGCGCCAAGCATCGCCGCCAGCGTCGTCATCATGATCGGCCGGAAGCGGAGGAGACACGCCTGGAAGATCGCATCGGCGGGGCGTTTGCCTTCTTCCCGCTCCGCTTGCAGCGCGAAATCGATCATCATGATCGCGTTCTTTTTGACGAGACCGATCAAGAGGACGATCCCGATGATCGAGATGACGTTGAGGTCTTCCTTGAACACGATCAATGCGACCATGGCGCCGACGCTCGCCGACGGCAGCGTCGAGATGATCGTGAGCGGGTGGACCAGGCTTTCGTAGAGCATGCCGAGGACGATGTAGACCGCGAGGAGCGCGGTCAGCACCAGCACCGGTTCCGAGCTCAGCGAGTCTTGGTAGGCGAGCAGCGTGCCCGCGAAGAATCCGCGAATGGACGAGGGCGTGCCGAGTCGCGTCTGCATCTGGAGCAGGCGCGCCGTGGCGTCGCTCAGCGAGACGTTCGGCGCGAGGTTGAAGGAGACCGTGACGGACGGAAAGAGTCCGGTGTGGTTGACGGAGAGCGGGGTGTTGCCGGGGCGACTCTTGATCATCGTGGACAGCGGGATGGGTCCGGCGCCGTTCGCGGTGTTGAGATAGATGCTCTTGAGTCCCTCGGGGCTTTCGGTGTACTGGGGCGCGACTTCCAGCACGACGTAGTATTGATTGACCGGCGTGTAGATGACCGATACTTCCGCCTGGCCGAAGGCGTCGTACAGATTCTGATCCAGCGCCTGGGCCGTGATGCCGAGTTTCGCGGCCGTGAGCCGGTCGTACACCATGCGCTCGTTGAGGCCGCGAATCTGCTGGTCGGAGCTCACGTCCACGAGCCCGGGCAGCTTTTTTGCTTGCCCGAGCAGCATCGGTCCCCACTTGGCCAGATCAGCGGTATTGTCCGACTGCAGGGTGTACTGATAGAACGCGTTGCTGGACCGGCCACCGATGCGGAGATCCTGCGTCGCCTGCAGGAACGCCGACGCCACCGGCAGACGATTGAGCTTGGGGCGGATCCGGGCGATGACGTCGAACGCGGAGATCTTGCGTTGGGCAAGCGGTTTAAGCGCAATGAACAGTGTGCCCGTGTTGGTCGCTCCGTTCGTGCCCGTGAACCCAATGACGTTCGCCACCGCCGAGTCACTCTTGATGGCGCGGCTGATCTGCCGCATCGCGTCGTCCATCGCGGTGAAGGACGCATCCTGAGGCCCTTGCACGGCGCCGGAGATGTTGCCCGTGTCCTGCAGCGGGAAGAACCCTTTCGGGATCACAATGATCAGGAGCACGTTGGCCGCGATCATGACGCCCAGCACGCCGAGGGTCAGTGCGGTGTGGTCGAGCACCCAGTGCAGTGTGCGCCGATAGAGCGCGATCGCGCTGTCCAGCACTCGCTCGCTGGCGCGGTAGAGGCGTCCGTGTTGCTCGTCGTGGGTGGATTTCAGCATGAAGGCGCACATCATCGGCGTGGCCGTCAGTGACATGGCCATCGAGACGACGATGCAGGTCGATAGCGTCACCGCGAACTCGCGGAACAGGCGTCCGACGAGGCCGCCCATCATGAGCAGCGGGATGAAGACGGAGATGAGCGAGATGCTGATCGTGACGATCGTAAACCCGATCTCGTCGGCGCCTTTGAGCGCCGCGGCGAGCGGTGTCATCCCGCCTTCGATGTGGCGCGTGATGTTTTCCATCACGACGATGGCGTCATCGACCACAAAGCCCGTCGCGATCGTGAGCGCCATCAGGGACAGGTTGTCGATGCTGTACCCGAACAGGTACATCGCGCCGAATGTCCCGATCAGCGAGACCGGCACGGCCAGCGCCGGGATGAGCGTGGCGCGTGGGGTGCGCAGGAAGCAGAAGACCACGATGATCACGAGACCGATGGACGTCAGCATCGTGGTCTCAACGCTCTTCACCGACGCGCGGATCGTGGTCGTGCGGTCGAGCACGATCGTGGGGTCGATCCCCTGCGGGATCGACGCCGTGAGGAAGGGCAGCTGCGAGCGGATGCGATCGACCGTGGCGATGATGTTCGCGCCCGGCTGGCGGAAGATGATGACCGGAATCGACCGGCGGCCATTGAGAAACCCTGCCGCGCGCACGTTTTGTACGGAGTCGCGCACCTGGGCGATATCGGACAGGCGGACCGCCTGGCCGTGGCTGTAGCCGACGATCAGCGGCCGGTAGTCGACCGCGTGGCTGATCTGGTCATTGGCCACGATGTCGGCAGTCACATTCCCGTTCGAGAGCTGGCCTTTCGGAAGGTCGGCGTTCTGGAGGCTCAGGACCGATTGGACGTTGGCCAGCGTGAGCCCGTAGCTCGCCAGCTGCGCTGGATTGACGTCCACGCGCACGGAGGGCAGTGCGCCGCCACCGACCACGACCTGCCCCACGCCTTTGATCTGCGAGAGCTTCTGCATCATGACGGTGGAGGCCACGTCGTAGAGCGTGCCCGGGTCGTACTTGTTCGACGTGAGCCCGATGATCATGATCGGCGAGTCGGCCGGGTTGACTTTTCGGTAGCTCGGATTGGACGGCAGATTGGTGGGGAGATACGTGCGGGCCGCGTTGATGGCGGCCTCGACGTCGCGCGCGGCCCCGTCGATGTTGCGGGAGAGATCGAACTGGATCGTGACGTTCGTCTGGCCGAGGTACGAAGTCGAGGTCATCTCGGACACGCCGGCGATGTGCCCGAACTGCCGCTCCAGCGGTGTCGCGACCGACGACGCCATGATCTCGGCGCTCGCGCCGGGAAGTTGCGCGCTGACCGAGATCGTCGGAAAGTCGATCTGTGGCAACGGCGAGACCGGCAGCACCAGGAACGCGATGGCGCCGGCAATGGCGACCGCTACCGTCAGCAGGGTGGTCGCGACCGGCCGGTCGATGAACGGCGCTGAGATGTTCATTTCTTCTTCGCGTGCGCCAGCTTATCGAAGAAGATGTAGATCACCGGCGTCGTATAGAGCGTGAGGACCTGGCTGAAGAGGAGTCCGCCGACCATCGCGATGCCGAGCGGACGCCGGAGCTCGGATCCGAATCCGCTGCCGAGCGCCAGCGGAAGCCCACCGAGGAGCGCGGCCATGGTCGTCATCATGATCGGGCGGAACCGCAGCAGGCACGCCTCGTAGATGGCGTCCGTCGAGCTCTTGCCTTCCTTTCGTTCGGCCTCGAGCGCGAAGTCGACCATCATGATGCCGTTCTTCTTGACGATGCCGATCAGGAGCACGATCCCGATGATCGCGACGACGCTCAAGTCTTGCCCGAAGAGCATGAGGGATACGATCGCGCCGACGCCGGCCGATGGCAGCGTCGACAGGATCGTGACCGGGTGAATGAAGCTCTCGTAGAGGACGCCGAGGACGATGTACACCGTGACCAGGGCAGCCACGATCAAGATCGGCTCATTGGTCAGGGAGTTCGTGAACGAGGACGCCGTGCCCTGGAACTCGCCTTGGAGGCTGGCGGGCATGTGCATGTCGTCTTGGACTTTGTCGATCGCGCGGATCGCCTGCCCGAGCGCGGCGTTCGGGGCGAGGTTGAACGACACGGTGATGGCCGGGAACTGTCCCTGGTGGTTCACGGCCAGGAGCTCGCTCTTGTTCTCGAAATGCGAGAAGGCGCTCAATGGGACGGCGTTGCTCGACTGCGACGTGATGGCGGTCGCGCTCGTCGGCGTGCTCGCCGCCAACGAGCGCGGCGCGGCCAAGAGCGGGGACGCCGACGGCACGTAGAGCGGCGTCGATGTCGAGAGCGCGTTGGAGCCCGCCGCGGATGAGCCAGAGGCCGCGAACGACCCGGATGCGCCGGCGCCGCTCGCGCCCTGCGACGCGTTGGCCTGGATATAAAGTTGATTCAGCGTGCTCGGGTCTTGCTGAAAAGACGGATCGCTTTCCAGGATGACGTGGTACTGATTCACCTGCGTGTACATCGTATTGATCTGGCGCTGGCCGAACGCGTCGTACAGGGTGTTGTCGATCGTCGATGGTGCAATGCCGAGCCGAGAGGCGGTCACGCGGTCAATCACGAGCGACACCGCGAGGCCGCCGGATTGTTGGTCCGTCGCGACGTCTTCCAGCTCCGGCAGCTGCTGGAGTCGCGCGACGAAGCGAGTAGCCCAGGAGTTGAGCTCGTTGGCGTCGGCATCTTCGAGCGTGTACTGGTATTGCGTGCGGCTGACCCGGTCGTCGACGGTGATGGCCTGGACCGGGTTCATGAACAGTTCGATGCCCTGGACTTTCGCCAGTCGGGTCTTGAGCCGCCGGATGATGTCCGACGCGCTCATATGGCGCTCGTCCAGTGGTTTGAGATTGATGGACATCCGCCCGCTGTTCAGCGTGACGTTCTGCCCATCGGCGCCGATGAACGAGGTGAGGCCGTCCACCGCCGGGTCCTGCATCACGGCCTTTGCCAGCTCCTGCTGCTTCTCCGCCATCGCGGAGGCGCCGATCTGCGGCGGCGCTTGCGAGATGCCTTGGATGACGCCGGTGTCCTGAACCGGGAAGAAACCCTTCGGGATGACGACGTACAGCACGACGGTCAGGATGAGTGTCCCCACGGCGACGAACAGGGTCGTTCTCTGGTGGCGCAGGACGACGGTGAGCGTGCGCCCGTAGAACGCGATCATCCGTTCGAACACGCGCTCGGAGGCGCGATAGAACTTGCCCTGCTGCGCCTCGGGTTGGTGCCGCAGGATGCGCGCGCTCATCATGGGCGTCAGCGTGAGTGACACCGCCGCGGAAATGAGAATCGTGACCGCGAGCGTGACCGCGAACTCGCGCATGAGGCGCCCGACGACGTCGCCCATGAATAAGAGCGGGATCAACACCGCGATCAGCGAGATAGTGAGCGAGACGATCGTGAATCCGATCTGCTCCGCGCCTTTGAGCGCGGCCTCCATCGGGGGATCGCCGGCTTCGATGAAGCGCGAGATGTTCTCGATCATCACGATGGCGTCATCGACCACGAACCCCGTCGCGATCGTGAGGGCCATCAGCGACAGGTTGTCCAAGCTATAGCCCATCGCGTACATCGCGCCGAACGTGCCCACGAGCGAGAGCGGCACCGCCACGCTCGGGATGATGGTCGCGGGGCCGCTCCGCAAGAAGAGAAAGATCACGAGCACGACGAGGACGACGGTCAGGCCCAGCTCGAACTCGACATCGGCCACCGACGCTTTGATCGACGTCGTGAGGTCCGTCATCGTGTGGACCTCGAGGCCGGAGGGGAGGTTGGCCTCGAGCGTCGGGAGCAGTTTCTTGATGCGCTGGACGACGCTGATCGTATTGGCGCCGGGCTGGCGCTGGACGTTGAGGATCACCGCCGGCGTCGCATTCATCCAGGCGGCCTGATTCGTGTTCTCGACGCCGTTCACTATCCGCGCCACGTCGGTCAGCATCACCGGCGCGCCGTTGCGATAGGCGACGACGACTTTCTTGTAGTCCTCGCTCGAGACGAGCTGGTCGTTGGCGTCGATCTGGTAGTCCTGGCGCGCGCCGTCGAAGTTTCCCTTGGCCGCGTTGACGCTGGCCTGCGCCAGCGCCGTGCGCAGATCCTCCATATTGATGCCGTAGGACGAGAGCGCCGTCGGATTGGCCTGAATGCGCACCGCGGGCTTTTGGCCGCCGCTGATGCTGACGAGGCCGACGCCGCTCAACTGCGAGATCTTGGGCGCGAGGCGCGTGTCCACCAGGTCTTCGACCTGAGACAGCGGCATGGTCTTCGACGTGACCGCGAACGTCAGGATCGGGGCGTCGGCGGGGTTGACCTTGCTATAGATCGGCGGCGTCGGCAGAATCGACGGCAACAGACTCTGCGCCGCGTTGATCGCGGACTGCACTTCTTCTTCGGCGACATCGAGCGGCAGCGCGAGATCGAACTCCAGCACGATCACCGATGTGCCGCCGGAGCTCGTCGAGGTCATCTGGTTCAAGCCCTGCATCTCGCCGAACTGCCGCTCGAGCGGCGCGGTGACCGTCGTGGCCATCACGTCCGGGCTCGCGCCCGGGTAGAACGTGAGCACCTGAATGGTGGGATAGTCGACCTGCGGCAGCGCCGATACCGGCAGTTGGAAGTAACAGACGATGCCGACCAGGAGAATGGCCGCCATCAAGAGCGAGGTGGCGACTGGCCGGAGGATGAAGGGGCGGGACGGACTGATACTCATGGCGCGACGCTGCGGGTCGTGTCGCCCGTTGGTGACTTGGTCGCGACGAACACCGGCGCATTGTCCTGCAGCTTGTCGAAGCTGCTGTTGGCCACGACTTCGCCGGGCTCGACCCCTTTCACTTCCGTGAGACCGGCGTTCGTCACGCCGGACGTGACGGTGCGCATGTGGGCGACGTTCGTCTGAATCACGTACACGAACGACGTTTGGCCATTCTGCTGAATGGCCGACGCGGGCACGAGCGTCACAGCGTGCAGCGTATTCACCAGCAGGCGCGTGTTGACGAATTGATTCGGGAACAGCAGCTCGTTGGTGTTGTCGAAGATCGCTCGGCCCTGCACGGTGCCGGTTGTCGTATTGATCTGATTGTCCAGCGTCAGCAGCTTGCCGGTGGAGATCTTCCGCTGCGCGGTGCGATCGTAGGCGTCGACGCTCAGGCTAGCGCCCGTGCGGAGGCGGGGTTGCACGTCGAGGAGGTTGTCCTCGGGAATCGTGAATATCACCGTGATGGGATTGAGCTGGGTGATCACGGCGAGCGTCGACGTGCCGGACGCCTGCACGAGGTTACCGGGGTCGATCAGTCGCAAGCCGACGCGGCCGTCGATCGGCGCGGTGATGTGGCAGAACGCGACCTGGACTTGATCGAACTGCACCGTCCCCGAGTCGTTCTTGACGACGCCCTGGTCCTGCAACACGAGCTTCTCCTGGTCGTCCAGCACCTGCTTGGCGATGGAGTTGCTCTCCCATGCGTTGCGATAGCGTTCCTCATCCATTCTCGCTTGCGCGAGCAGATTGAGGTCTCGTTCGAGCGCCCCTTGGGCCTGCAGTAGCGTCGCGCGGTATGGCCGTGCGTCGATGTCCACCAGGGGGTCGCCCTTCTTCACCAGCTGCCCCTCGGTGTAGTGGACGGCCGTCACCAGCCCGGTGACCTCGCTACTGATCGATGCCGTGTGCTCCGGGGTGACGGTCCCGATGGCGTCCAGGTAGACCCCGATATCGCCGGTCTTCGCCGTGGCCGTGACGACCGGGACTTTGGGCGCGGCGCGCACGGCTGCCTTACTGGAGTCCCCGCGGCGGGACGCAACCGCGGCACCCAATACGCAAATGAGGCCGACCGCGCTCCATATCGCGATCTGCATGACGCGACGGGGCCGCGCCTTCAGAGAGCTGTGTGTCTCAACCGCCAACTGGCTACTCCGTTCTCGACCACGAGATTACGCGCGGCCTACGCTTTGGCGTTGAATGTTTTGCGCGCTTTTCAGTGGCGTTTTCGATCTGTCGTTGCGAGGAGACTTCTGGCAGACGACGAGCAGACGGACAGGCGACGGCCTCGCGGTACGGTGCGCGTGCCCCTTTCCACGAGGACCGTCATGTTCTTGCTCCAGCTCGGCGCCGCCATTGGGATGACATATACCATGACCTGGTCGGGTGGTCCGACGCAGGCGTTGGTCGCGAAGGCCCAGATCGCGGGAGACCACGCGCGGATGGACTATCCCGGGATGTACTACCTGATCACGCGCGGGGTGACATCCGTGACCGTGGTCGACACCGCCAAGCGAACGTACTACCAAATGGACTACGGTTCGCTGCAGAAGAGCTTGAGCGGTATCGCGCAGATCGACTATTCCGGCGTCGCGATAAACGTCCAGCGCGTCTCACCCGATAGCACGATCGATGGGTATACGACCCAGCACTGGCGGCTCACGGACGACCATACCCAGACCATGAGCATGATGATCGTCCACAACACGACCAAGTCGCACGCGGTCGAGGATTTCTATTTTGCTCCGGCCTTCAAAGACGACTTGAATCCGTTCATGAAGAGTATGGGCCGCCAGTCAAGCTCGTCTCCCTCGGCCGCCGATTACACCGCGAAGCTCGAGGCGGCCTACGCGCAGATGTACAACGGCGTGCCGCTGCTCATGGTCATGCATGTCACCAGCGATAAGCAGGAGATGACCATGACCGGGCGCATCAGCGACATCAAGCGCGCCAGCATCGCCGCGAGCGTGTTCGAGATTCCCTCGGGCTACCAAAAGATCGACATGCCAACGGATACGCTCTCGAAGGTCGCGTCAGCGCTCAACGACAGCCTCAAGAAGGCGGGCGTGACCCCAACCACGAGCTCGAACGGATCGCCCCTCGCCGGCGTGGCCAGCGACGCGGCGAGCGCCGCGGTCGACAAGGCGAAGCAGAAGATTCATTCTATCCTGCACGTGCCTTAGTCGGAGAGTGCCCTGCGCACGCGGGCGCCGAGCAATGCCAGACGATGGACGGGCTCGTTGGCGAAGACGAAGCGGATGTATTGCGCGCCGTGCGTCTCGCCCCAGCCCGTCATCGCGGTCGCGCACACGCCCTGATCCAGGAGTCGGCGCGACATCGTCTCGCCATCGATGCCGAAATCGGACACGCGCAGGAGCAGCGACCAGCCGCCATCGGGTGCACCGAAGGGAAGCCCCTCGAGCTGGTGCATGACGGTGTCGCGCCGCGCCTGGAGCTCGGTGATATATCCGCCGATCGAAGCGTAGGAATTTTCCAACGCCGTCGCGACCGCATCCTGCGCGATACCGACTGGCGTGACCACATTGGCGAGCGACACGGCGGCAATGTCGGGCATGAGCGCTTCGGGCCCCACAATCCAGCCCACACGCCATCCGATCATGCGCAGCTCCTTGGCCGACGAGCCGACCGTGATCGTTCGCGAGGCCATGCCAGGAAGAGCCGCCGGGTGGATGACTGGACGGGCGTCGAACACGAGCCGCTCCATCGCGGCGTCGAGGATGAGCAGCAGGTCATTGGCGACGCACTGCTCGGCGATGAGCGCCCAGTCTCGAGCGTCGAGACATGCACCGCACGGCATTGACGGCGACATGAGCAGCATGGCGCGCGTTTTCTTCCCGACCGCGCGACGCATCGCATCATGATCGAGGGTCCAACGGCCTCCGGCCGTGAACTGAAATGAAGCGAACCTCGGTGTGGCGCCCGCCAGCCGTATTCTATTGATGAGGCCAGCGTAGGTCGGATCGGTGACGATCACTTCGTCGCCGACCTCGATTGTCGCGAGCAGCACGTTGAGGATGCCGGAGAGGCCGCCCGCGGAGATGACGCAGTTGCGCGCTCCGGAGTAGGCGACGCCTGACGCCCGCGACACATGACGGGCCGCGACGTCCCGAAGCCGGCGCTGCCCTACGAAAGGCAGATAGCTGTTATCGGCATCGCTGCCTGCCGCGCGCTGCGTGCGCAGCACCGCGTCGGCGTCCGGCGGAATGTCGACATCCAGATTTTCGAGCCGGAGGAAGTCCGTCCCGGAGGCATCGGCGATCGATCCCATTCGATCTACGCCGATCCCGCCGAGCTGCTTGACGCGGTCGGGTCTGGTACGCATTATATATAATATATGATTGACATCACGGGGGCGCTCGCCGAGCGGATTGTCAGCGGCGAGCTCTCCCCCGGTACGCGGCTGATGCAGGACCATGTCGCCGAGGAGTTTCAGACCAGCCATATCCCGGTGCGCGAGGCGTTCCGGAAGCTCGAGGCCCAAGGTCTCATCATCAGCAAGCCGCGCTGTGGCGTGCGGGTCTCACCGCTCGATCCCGACATGGTCCTCGAGGTGACGGAGATGCGCGCAGCGTTAGAGGGGCTCGCGCTGCATCACGCCCTGCCCCGTCTCGTCAGATCGGATCTCGACGCCGCGCGTCAGGCGCTTGTTGAGGGCGAAGCGAGCGATGAGATCGCCGTGTGGGAAGCGGCCAATCGGAGATTCCATCTCGCGATCACGGCGCCGTGCGGCATGTCGCGGCTCATGGCGGCTATTGGCGACCTGCATCAGAGCACCGCGCGCTTTCTGTTCGCGACCTGGAAGCATCTCGACTGGCAGCCGCGCTCGGACGCCGAGCATCGGGCAATTCTCGAGGCGATCGAACGCGGCGACAGGAAGAGCGCGCGCAAGCTACTCGGGTCGCATGTGCGCGAGGCCGGACGAGCTCTTATTGAACACCTTCGCCTCACTGCCACCCACGGAGAAAAGCAATGACGTTCGGACGCCATCTCGCCACGCTCGCGATGACCATGCTCTTCAGTGTCACCGCTTCCGCGCAGGCGATAAAACAGATTCCGCTGCCGCCGAGTCAGAACCCCACGGGTGCTGACCTTCCAGTTTCGGGCGCAGCATGGGCCGGCAACACGCTGTACGTGAGTGGATGGCTCGACCCGGACATGAAGGCGGACACGGATACCAAGTCACAAACCGTGGGTATCCTCAAGGACATGCAAAAGCTCCTCGAATCGCAGAACCTGACGATGGGCAATGTGGCGATGGTGCGTGTGTACCTCGGCAAGCCGGACTTTGCCGGATTGACGGCCGGATATACCCAGTTCTTCGGTACGAAGGACCAACCGAACAAGCCTGCACGCACCACGTTGCAGGTGGTTCTGCCCGCCGCGTCTCGTGGCGCTTTGGTAGAAATCGACATGGTCGCCGTGCGCCCAAATTAGTGGCCGGCGTCGATCGTTAAACTTGGCTCCGATATCAAGAGCTCCATGGTGACCCGAGAGGCGAACGCGGTCGCCTGTGCGAGCACTTGGTCGTCGGAGCCACCCTCGATCACCGTTGAGAGCCTCGACTGAGGACGCAGGCAGAGATATCGCGTCATGGAGCCACCGGTCACCAACCGGTACCAGAGGGTCTCCCCTTTCAACGACGGCTGCCCCGCTTTGAGCTTGGCTTCGAAGGCAGCCGTCGCCGCCGGTTGAAGGTCCACCGTCATGAACTCCAACAAGACGGCTGGGCCAGGGTCGCCCGTGCCACGCGAGAGCTCCGGCAGGTACCGATAGGTTTCGAGGTTCGTGAATGCGCTGACCGGCGCACCGGTCACACGCCAGTCGGCCCAGTCTTCCGCGGGTGCCACCGCGCTGTCCAGACTGCCGGCCGAGTGATTGAAGCTGGCAAATACCAGCCCGCCTATCCGCTCACCACTGAAGCGAATGTCCCACGTGTACCACACGTACGGGTCGTGGTGATCCCGATGCCACTGCCAGTGGCGCGCTATCCCGGCATCAAATTCGAAGTCGCGTCCGTCGAGGCGACGCAGCACGCCGATGAGCGTGAAAGGGCCCTTGCCGGTCTGGGCAGACACGGCCGAGGGGATGATGATCGCGAGGATCACGAGCCACACGCGCTTCATGGTTGTCCCTCGGGCGTGACGTTGACCAACATGTTGCTTCGCAGATTGAGCGTCTCGACGGTCATCCTCGCGACCAAGCCCCTGCTCGTGCCCGGCAGGGCTTGATCCTCGCGCTCATCGAGAATCACCCCCAGGGTTGCCCGCGGGCGCAGGCGCACATAGCACGGGACAGTCCCGCCCACGACCATGCGATACCAGAGCGTCTCTTTCTGGAGCGTGAGTTGCTGGAAGGCGAGCGCCGCCTCGAATGCATCGCCCGCGCCCGCGTTGAGCTCCACCGTGGTGTACTCGGCGCGAAGGGTCGGCGTCGGCACACCATTTCCCCGCGAGACCGCTGGCAGAAACTCATACACCCAGTTGCCTTGGAATTCGGCGTGTGGCTGGATGTTGAGGATGTTGTCCTTTTCATCCTCGGCCGGCGACACCGGGTTGCTCAAACTGGCGGCGGTATGTCCGAACGTCGCATACATGACCCACCGTTGCCGCTCGGTTGACGCCCAGACCGAGTACACATACCAGGCCCACGTGTCCTTGGCTTGCCGATGCCACTCGATATGGCGCACGGAACCGGCTTCGAAGTCGATCGTGTCGCCGTCATGGGGACGGAGGATCGAGATACGGGCGTAAGGGCCGTACGGCATCTAACGCTCGGGATTGACGTTGACCAACATGTTCGGCCGCAGGTTGAGCGTCTCGACGGTCATCTTCATGACCAAGCCGGTCACCTTGTCGGGGAGCGCCTGATCGGCGCGCTCGTCGAGAATGGCACCCAGGTTCTCGCGCGGCCGAATGCGGACGTAGCACGGTGTATCACCGCCCAGGACCATGCGATACCAGAGCGTCTCTCCGCGCAGCTTGGGTTGCTCCAGCACGAGCGCGGCCTCGAACGGCTTGCCCGCGCCGTAGATGAGCACGACCGTCGTGTACTCGGCGCGAGGTGTCGGAGTCGGCACACCATTCCCGCGCGAGAGCGCCGGCAAGAACTCGTAGACTCCGTTGTTCATGAATTGGGCGTGCGGCAGCACGTTGAGCACGTTGTTCTGCTCGTCTTCGGCCGGCGATACCGGGTTGCTCAGGCTCGCCGCGGTATGTCCGAACGTCGCGTACATGATCCAACGTTGCCGGTCGTTGGATGCCCAGAACGAGTAGCTATACCAGCCATACGTGTCCTTGGACCCCCGGTGCCAATCGAGATGCCGGAGGTACCCTTGCTCCAATTCCCATCCGTGGCCGTCGAGCGCACGCATGGTCGCGATGCGTGCGTACGGGCCGGGCGCTTGTTCGGTTTGCGCGGCCGAGAGGGCCGGGAATGCCGCGGCGAGCAGAATCGCGGTACGGATCATCATCATGCGAGGAGCATACTTCTCGCTCGCCGGCGTTTTCCGCCAAGCTCCAGACCTTCCCCGCCAAGTTTCCTTGCAGCATAGTTAGTCGGATGGCGGCGAAGCGGCGCGTGATCGTCCTCGTTGTGCCTCCGGTCGAGGAGCTCGACCTGGTCGGGCCCATTCAGGTTTTCGCCGCCGCCAATCGGCTGGCGAACCAGCCGGTCTACGACGTCGAGATTGCCACGAATGGGTCAGACCTCACGGTTGCTGGCGAGGGAGGTCTGCTCTCGTTTCTGGCCCAAGGCCGTTACGACGCACTGAGTGGGAGCTTCGATACGGTGTTGCTCGTGTGCGGACTCGGCACGCGCGACGCTCATGACCCTGGTCTCTTCGCGTGGCTCCGTCGTGTGGCGCCGATCGTGCGCCGCTTGGGATCGGTGTGCGTCGGCTCGTTTCTGCTGGCCGAGGCGGGCCTGCTCGACGGGCGGCGAGCGACGTCGCATTGGAAATTCAGCCAGGAATTGAACAAGCGGTATCCGAAAGTGAATGTCGTGTCCGCGCCGGTGTGGGTGAAAGACGGCAATCTCTACACGTCGGCAGGCCTGTCAGCGGGCATCGACCTGGCGCTCGCGTGGGTGGAGGAGGACTGCGGCAACGCGATCGCCACCGAGGTGGCGCGCGAGCTGGTCCTCTTTCTCCGCCGGCCCGCGAGCCAAGCGCAGCTCAGCGTGTCGCTCGCCGCGCAGTCCGATGAGATGCAGTCGATGCAGGAGCTTCGCGTCTGGATCGCCGAGAATCTGCACCGGGAGCTCTCGGTGCAGCGTCTGGCCGAGCGCGTTGCGATGAGCGTGCGGAATTTCGAGCGCGTGTTCGCGCGAGAGGTCGGCATGTCGCCGGCTCGATACGTTCGGCAGGTGCGCGTCGAGGCGGCGCAGCGGATGATCGAGCGGAGCGGCAAGGGGCTCGAGCAGGTCGCCGCGGCATGCGGCTTCTCCAGCGCCGATCTCATGCGTCGCGCGTTCGCGCGCACATTGGGCTCGACCCCTCGCCGCCACCTCGGTGCATGACAGCCTGCCATATCTTGCCCGTCGCCGCGCTGGCCCTTTTTAGCGCTCAAGCGACCTGCCAGGGCGTGCCGTGCGCGCGGCACGACTGGGATGACACGACCCCGCCGTGCGTCATCGGCCACGTCATCGACGCCGCTACAAAGCGCCCAATCGTCCTCGCTGAAATCCGAGAGGCTGACGAATACGGGTTTGCGCGGACCGATTCGACCGGGGCGTTCGCGATGTTCGCGCACGCCGGCAACCTCTCGCTGTCCGCATCGCGCAACGACTATGCAGTCGCCAGTCGCCAGGTCGAGCTCCGCGATCACAAGACCACGGTCGTTGACTTCACGCTACATCGGTCACCCGCGCCGTGTTGCCGACTTGCCGGGCAATGGACGATGAGACTCACGCTCGTGCATCCGCAGCCTGGTGTGAAACCGACTGCGTACATTGTCAGCGGGACAATGCTCCTTGGCACGACGATCGGGAACCCATTGCCGTTTTTCATCAATCCGCCCGACGACTCCGTGCAGATGGAGTCGGGCCGGTTTTACATCGATCTGAAGCCGTTCCTCGGTACGCAGGTTCCGGAGCAGGTCTCGACGACGGTTACGCCGAACGGCGACGACTCGTTCCTCCGCGAGGTGGTGGGCACTGTATTCCCGGGTGACACTATCGAGTTGACGCTGATTCCGAATCTGTCGCATGGGAGCATCGTCGTGCGCGGGAAGATCGCGGGTGACTCGATCACGGGTTGGTGGTATGAGCAAGCGTACGGCCCGGCCGCCTCCGGCCGTCTCAGCATGCACCGCACGAGCCGCACCCCGCCCGAGTTACGTGAGCCACCAGCGCCTCCACCACCACCGCCCCAGGATCGGAGCACGTGGGGAAAAGTGCGGGTGCGCGTGTGGGAAGCATCGTCCAACCGCTACATCGTGGCGACCCACGCGTTGGAGTTTCCTGATTCGTCGGAGAACTCGGCATACCATACGCATGCCACGGCCGACGGGTGGGGCGATACGATCGAGCTGCCGCCTGGCGGTTACACCGTTCTCCTCCTGGATTTCCCGAACGGCGACCCGATGTGGCGGGTGCCAAGGAAGTCAGCGCGGCATTTCACGGTTTCGACCGGACAGACGACCGACGTCACCATTCGCCTGAATCTCGCGACCGGCGCCGTGCTCGACTCGGCGGCGCGGCCATAGCAGTGCGAATTGTGCCGTTCGATTCAGCATTTTGACCGTTCGACATCTATTCGAAGGGTCCGGCTCAATCGGTTGTAATATCAGGGGATGCTGAACCGCAGAGACTTCATGACGGCGCTGGGCGCCGCAGCGATCGCTAGGGCGGCCAGGGCGTTCGAGGTCGATGATGACGATGCCATTCGCGACATCCTGCGACGGCGCATCGACGTGGAAAAGCGCACCCTCGGCATGGCCGTGTGCGTGGTGACGCCGGATCGCCAGCGCATCGTGACGTGGGGCCGCGAGCGCGTGGCAGATAGCCGACCGGTTTCGGAAAAAACGGTGTTCGAGATCGCCTCGATCACCAAGGTGTTCACGGCGCTGCTGCTGGCCGACATGGCGCTGCGCGGCGAAGTGGGACTGCACGATCCCGTCGCGCGCCATCTGCCGGACGACTTCCATGTGCCCGAGCAGGACGGGCGACAGATCACGCTGGCGGACTTGGCTACCCACACCTCCGGCCTGCCGTGGTGGCCGCCCTTCCCCGATGCACCGCAGTCATTCGACATCGCGTTCATGATGAGAGCCGTGCCGCAATACAGCCTGGAACAATTCAAGGCGTGGCTCCCGAACTGCCATCTGCAAAATCCACCGGGCGCCACGTGGGCGTACGGCAATACTGACTACGGCCTGCTCAGCATGGCCTTGGCTCATCGCGGCGGTCGTCCGTACGAAGCACTGTTGCAGACGCGCGTGCTCGACCCCCTGGGGCTGACGGACACCACCTTCCATCCGACGGCCGCGATGGCGTCGCGACTGGCGGAGGGTCACAATGATAAGCTGATGCCTGAGCCGCCGATGGACGTGGGTATCTTCGCCGCCGCTGGCGGTCTGCGCTCCACGCCGCGTGACCTCTCACGGTTCGCCGCCGCGATCCTGCCGGGCTCGGGATCCCGCATCGCGCACGCCGCCGATCTTCTGCTCACCGTCCGTCGGCCAGCGCCGCCGATCGACGGGATGCAGGCCCTCGGATGGGAGATACGCAACGCCCCGGGCGGTGCGTTCGTGAGCAAGGACGGTGTGAGCTGGTGGCAGGGCGCGTCGATGGTGTTCGACCCGGACAAGAAAGAAGCGGTCGTGGCCTTCTCCAACACCGTCCCGGTTTTGCGGTTCGCCAAATATTCGGGCGGCGGAGTCGGGGCCGCGGACGTCGCGCAACACATCCTGCGGCCGCAAATCCCGTTGGGGGGCCAAAACGGAACGACGTACTAGTTCTGCAGAAGAAGTAAATATGGGGGAATGAGAAACGCCTCGTATTGGGTCGTGCAGCTGGGTGCGTGGGGTTGGCGCTTCTGGTGGCAAGCGTCCGGAGAGACGATTCTCGCTTCGGTTCCGTTCAGCCGGAGCGCCATGGTGTGGGGCGGGATCTGCCTGACTGGAATCGCAACCACGGATCTGGTGCGGCGTCTCAGCAAGCGTCAGGCGTGGCTCGAGCTCCCCACCCGTGCGCTCCTCGCACGACTCGCGGTGAGCGTCGTTGCACTCACCCTGATCGGGTATGCGGTAACCATCGCGCTGTCGATGGCGATCTACAAAACCCCGGAGACCGCTCTTACTCACACCTTCTATCGGAAGCTTCCGCTCTCCACTGAGCTCTTCAACGAGCTCCTGAATCTCCTGCTGTGGAACCTGACCTGGGTGGCCGCATACTTCAGCGTCGCGTTGATGATGCAGCAAGCGCGCCTCTCGGAGAGTCTTCAGACGGCGGAGCTGCGACTGCTCAAATCCCAGCTCAATCCCCATTTCTTGTTCAATGCGCTGAACGGTGTCCGCGCCCTGATCGCGGACGAACCCACCCGGGCGCAGGACGCCGTGACACAGCTGGCGCGCACGCTGCGCTACACGCTCGACTCAGGGCGGGAAGAGCTCGTGACGTTGGCGCGCGAGCTCGAGATGGTCGATGACTATCTCGCGCTGGAATCGTTGCGGCTCACGGAGCGGCTCCGCGTGGTTCGCGAGATCGACCCCAAGGCCACGACGACGCGCATCCCGGTCATGTTGTTGCAGGCGCTCGTCGAGAACGCCATCAAGCACGGCATCGCGCCGTTGCGCGAAGGTGGGGCGCTCCGCATTGCGGCTCGTATGGTCGACACGGAGCTCGAGATCGAAGTCGAGAATCCGCGGCCAATAGAAACGCACGCCGGACATTCGGCGAGCGGCGTGGGACTCGAGAACACGGCCCGCCGCTTGGAGCTCCTCTTTGGCGCACGGGCGAGCATCTGTCTCGAGCTCTCGGATGCGCGCCGAGCGAAGGCCACCGCGCGGTTACCGGCATGAACGCGCTCATCGTGGATGACGAACCTCTCGCGCGCCGCGAGCTGCGACGGTTGCTCGTGGCGTTCCCGTGGGTGAAGGTGGTCGGCGAGGCGGTCGACATTGACGAGGCGTATGAGCGCATCACGTCGCTGCATCCGGCGCTGGTCTTTCTCGATGTGCAGATGCCCGGTGGAACCGGGTTCGATCTCTTCGATCGGCTTGGAACTCTCCCACGCGTCATCTTCACCACGGCCTACGATCACTATGCCGTCAAGGCGTTCGATGTGAGCGCGGTCGATTATCTGCTCAAGCCGATCGAGCCCGAGCGGCTCTCCGCGGCGCTCGACAAAGTGCGTGGCGTGTCCGGCGGACCGGTGGGCGACACCGCGCTCGAACAACTCTTCGTGCGCGACGGTCCGCGCTGCTGGTTCGTGCCCCTCCACGAGGTGGCGCTCCTGGACGCCGAGGGTAACTCCGTCCGGTTACACTGGGGCGAGTCCCACCCGCTGCTCAATCGCTCTCTCACAGCAATCGAAGCGCGGCTCGATGCGCGACGCTTCTTTCGTGCGAACCGCCAGCAGATCCTGAATCTCGATTTCGTCACGAGCGTCGAGGTCGGCCACGGTGGCCGGCTGCATGCGGAGCTTCGCGACGGCACAGAGGTAGAGATATCCCGACGACAGGCGAGGCTGTTCCGCCTGCGCACCACTATCTGAGGCGCTCAATGTCATTGATCACGCGAGTAGCACGCGTCGCTGTCCTCGTGACGTTGCCGGTGTCGACCGCCGTGGCGCAAGACTCCAGTCGGACACCGTGGGTTCAGGAAGTCGTCAATTCAACCACGCTCGGGAAGCGCGTCGTCTACGTGGCGTCGCCGGACGGCTACGCGCACGGCATCGAACGCTACGGCGTGTTGGTGCTGCTCGATGCCGGCGACTTGCCGCAGTTTCGGCTCGGCATCGCGCAAGCCGCCTACCTGGCCGACAACGAGCCGGGCATTCCTCCCCTCATCGTCGTCGGAATCGTCAACGGTGCGGACCGGCTTCACGACATGCTGCCGGCGGCGACCGGATCATCGGTCACGGAATTCAAGACGGCGGGCGGCGCGGCCGCGTTCGCGGATTTCATCGTGGGCGAGGTGCTGCCGATGGTTCGGGCCAAGTATCGGACGCTGCCGATGACGATACTCGCCGGCCATTCGGCGGGGGGACTGTTCGCAGTCGACGTCGCGGCGACGCGACCCAGCGCGTTCCCGGCGATCATCGCGATGAGTCCCGCGCTCTGGTACAATGACTCGTCACTCGTCGTGACGTACGCGGACGCGATCGCCAAGTCGACCGCGCGGCCGCGGCTCTTTGCCGCGAGCGGTGGGCTGGAGTCGGACATCGACGTCACGACCCGCCGGTTCGCGCAGCGGCTCGATTCCATCATGCCGGCGAGCCACACGTTCGCGTATCAGCGATACCCGAACGACACGCACGCGCTGACCCCGTTGTCGAGTCTCCCCGACGGATTGCGGTTCGTGTTCGCACCCGTGTCCCTGAGAGACCTGCCGATCTCCTCAGTCGATCCCACCGCCGACTCGGCGACGGTGTTCAGCGCGCTGTCGGCATCGGAGGCATCGTACGCCACGGGTGCCCGGTCACTGTTGCTCCCCGACGCTGCCCGAGCCAGTGCTCAACCGGCTCGGCTACCGCCTGCTCGGGAAGTCAAAGAATCCCGCGCTAGCGATCGCGGTGTTCCAGCTGAACGTCAAACGCTATCCGAAGTCCGTCAACGTCTACGACAGCCTCGGCGATGGCTACCTCGCCGCGGGCGATACGACGGCGGCCATCGCGCAACTTCGGAAGGCAGTAGCAGTAGGGCGCGAGACGGGTGCACCGGTGGCAGCGGCAACGAGCGCCAAGCTGGCGAAGCTGTTGCAGAGGAACTGAGCCTCGGGACTTTGGCAGATTCTCGCCTCATCGAGTGGATACTCATCGATTTGAAAGCCTTGCTTCACATCGCCAAGGGCTGTCGGAGGCCACAGAGGAGAGTGCCTACCGCAGGATGAACGGCGTGAGATCACCGACTGATCCATCGATCAGCGGAATGCTCTTGATCACCTCTTTCACCGCCGCCTCGGGAAAGCCGGACTCCAGCGTGAACTGGTAACCCGCGAACGCATCCCGGTTGTCGTCCAGTCCCCAGAAGAAGAAGTTGTGATACGAGAACCGCAGCATCTGCTGCATCAACCCGCTCGGGTCGTGGACCCGGTTCAGGTTGATGTGATGCCCGTAATACTGGGGGTACACGCGCAACCAGATCGTCGATTGACGCGTGACGGTGATGTAGATCTCCAAGCGCGACGACCAGTGGAGCGACTTGTCGTAGAAGCCGTCCAGGTCGAACGGACTACCGGCTCGATACCAGCGGATTTCCCGCGCCGGCTCATAGGTGGCGATCACCGCCTCGAGCTTTTCCAACGTGGCGGCCTGCACCGAATCCGCGGCTGACTGGGCGGCGATCGGCTGGAGCCCGCTCGCTGCAAGGGCGAGCGCGCACCCGTAGCGGATCACGCGTCTCATCCAGTCGTGCTCTGTCCGACCTCGATGATATAACCGTCAGGATCGCGGATGTAGCAGCGAATCTCGCCGTACTTGGCGATCGGCGCCGTAAGGAACTCGGCACCTCGACTTTTCCATAGTGTGTAGCACGCGTGAATATCCACAACGCGAATATTCATAAAGCTGTTGATCGTATCCGGGTCGGTAGGGACGGTGAGCGTTACGGTCGGCTTGTCCGGGGTGGGACCACCGCCGACGTTGACGATGAGCCACGTATTCGCGATCTGAATGTGCCCGGACGCACCCTTGCTGTCGCCTCTGCTCAAAATGCGCGCGCCGAACACCCTTTCATAGAAATCGGCCGATCGGTCGATGTCAGCGACGGTGAGAAAATGCGTGACGGTGAACCCGTCGCGCGGGGGCATCTCATAGTGCTTCTGTTCCATTGCCGCGCGTCAACCGTACGTGAGGGACGTGCTTTGTCCAACCTCGATGATATAGCCGTCGGGATCACGGATGTAGCAGCGAATCTCGCCGTACTTCGGGATAGGCTCCGTGATGAACTCGGCCCCTCGACTTTTCCACAGTTTGTAGCACGCGTGAATGTCCGCGACACGGATATTCATAAAGCTGCTGATCTCATTCGGGTCGGTGACGCTGAGCGTTACCGTCGGCTTGTCGGGGGTCGGCCCGCCACCGACGTTGACCAGGAGCCACATGTTCGCGATCTGGATGTACCCGGGCGCGCCGCTCTTGTCGCCCTTGCTCAGAACGCGACCGCCGAAGACCGTTTCATAGAAGCGCGCCGAGCGCTCGATGTCGGCGACGGTGAGAAAATAGGCGACGGTGAATCCGTCGTGCGGGGGCATCTCATAGCTTTTCTGCTCGACTTGCACGGCGCTCATAGATGGCCCCTATCTCATCGTGTCTGGTACTTCGTGAACACGTAGTCCTTCGCCTTCACGAGCGTGTGGCACGTGAACCCGCACTTGGCATCGTTCCCCTGCGGCGGAATATCCGCCGTTGTGCCGGGCCTGAACGTATTGGACGTGGGGTCATAGTCAAACGTCCCGTATCCCCATCCGCCGCCGTCGGCGAACCTCTTGCTGTCCTTCACCATCAGATCAACGTCATGTTGGCTAACGGGCACCAGCGGCTGACCGGGCTCCGAGTCGGCCTTTGCGATATTCCAGTGGACCTTCACCATCTTGGCGCCGTCGGGGAATGGCTTGCCGTTTCCGGGGATACCAGCTTTGTACGCCTCGATCATCGTGGGATTCCCGAGGATGACGGCGAGCTTATCTCCGTTGTGACTGACCGCAATGGTCTGCCAGCTTTCGTATCCCTCGAACTCGGAGAACGCGAGCCCGTTCGGGATTTTGAGGGTGTACTTGGGGTCTTGAGAGGGGCTCGCAGCCTGGCAAGCTAGGACGGCGAGCGCTACTGTAGTGGTCACGCTGACCAGCATGCTTCTTCTGTTCATGCTGTAGCTCCTTTTTGCGTCGACGAATCGCGCACACGATGAACTCATCAGCGTCGAATCGCAACTCAACTATTGTACGACCGCGTCGATGCCCTCGAGCGTAACTGGCGTGATCACGCGCAGGGTGTTTTGGATTTCGCTAGGCTACAACATGGTCGTCATGAGCATCAGTATGCTCGCCGTGCAGCTGGCAGGTTCCCAGGCACCGCCGATCCCGTTCGTACCCCATATGACCCCGCCGGCCGCACTGTCGGCCATGTCATATCGGCCAACCGAATCAGCGATCGGCTGGGCGGATAGCGGTCGTACGCTGGTGTTCGCTCACGTGGCGATCTACGAGGCCGGTCGAGAGGAGTGGACGCTCCGGTATAAAGAAAGTGGGATCTTCGCCCTCGACATCGACCGCTGGACCCTCAAGAAGCTGTCTGGATTGGACCAGTTCCGACGACCATATGATGGCATACTCACCCTTGGACGTGCGAATGAACTGATCTACGGCCACGAAGGCGGCGAGCACAACGTCCATGTGCTTGATCTCACGAACGGGCGCGACACCGGGATCGGGCCACCGTGCGATTACCCGGCCCTTTCACTCCGCCTTTCGCCTGACCAACAGACCATCGCGCTCGTCTCGCAATGCGTTCACCACAGAGCCTCGACGCCACTCGCGATCATGCGAGCGGATGGTTCACATCTGCATGCGCTGGCGCCCAAAGACACCGGCGGGGCGCACGAACCATCGTGGAGCCCTGACGGCCGGCGGCTGGTCTACACGCGGACCGACGGAACGGCGGCCGACGTCAACGGCCATGTCGCCACTATCGACACCAGCGGTGTCTTGCTGCGCACATTCGGTCCCGGAGACTCGCCGGACTGGAGCCCGACTGGCGAATGGATCGCGTATCTGAGCCCGGGCACCGCCCCATCGTTCGAAGCGGCCGTTCACATCGTCCATCCCGACGGGACTGGCGATCGTGTCGTGTGCGCGGGTCAGCCCAAAGACCCGCATCCCGCGAACGGTCGCCCGTACAACGAGGGGTCGCCCGTCGGTCCGATTCGCTGGTCACCGGACGGACACACGATCGTCTTCGGGCGCGTCGATTCCACGGGCACGATGCTCTGGCGACTCGATGTTCAGAGCGGCACGATGACCCAGCTGACGAGCGTGGATGGCCACCCATCACGGTAATGGAATGCGCGCGCGAAGGTCAGCGGCTTTGGTCGTGAGGTAAATGCGTTCGGGGATGCTCGTCGTCTTGCTCGCGGCACTCAGGTAATGCTCGATGGCCGACTCGCGCTCGCCGGCCATCTCGAACAGATGCGCGCGAACCGCGTCGAGGCGGTGGTGGCCCGCCAGGCCCTCGATGCTCTGTAGCAAATCGAGGCCGACGCCGGGACCGTGCACCATCGCCGCGGCGATCGCGTGATTGAGCTCCACCATCGGGTTGTCCGACATGCGCCGGAGCACGCCATAGAGCGCCAGGATCTCTTGCCAGTCCGTATCCTCGGCCCGCGATGCCTCATCATGCACCGCCGCGATCGCGGCTTGCAACTGATACGAGCCGATCGAGCCCATGGACAACGTCGCGGTGATCAGCGCGACCCCCTCGGCGATCGCGCGTCGATCCCACAGGGCGCGATCCTGCTCGGCGAGTGGAATGAGCTCGCCATGAGGGCCCGTGCGTGCCGAGCGCCGCGCGTCGGTGAGGAGCATGAGCGCCAGCAATCCCGCGACCTCGCCATCCTGCGGCAAGGCGTGGTGTAACGCGCGCGTGAGACGGATGGCTTCGTTCGCCAGGTCGCGCCGCTGCAAGTCTTCGCCGACGCTCGCCACGTACCCTTCGCTGAAGATGAGATAGAGCACGTGCAGGACGGCACTCAATCGCGCTCTCCGCTCGTCCGGTGCTGGCAGACGAAACGCCACACCCGACGATCGGATGCGCTCCTTGGCGCGGCTGATCCGCTGGGCCATGGTCGCCTCCGGCACCAGAAACGCATTGGCGATCTCGGCGGTCGTCAGGCCCCCGACGGCGCGCAGCGTCAGGGCGATGGCGGAGGATGGTGTGAGCGCCGGATGACAACACATGAACAGGAGAACGAGCGTGTCATCGTGCTCGGGCGCCGAGGGCGCCTCGTCCAGCTGCTCGGCTACGACGATCGCCTCGCGGCGCCGCCGCGCCAAGTCGGCGCGCAGCTGGTCCGTCAGACGCCGGGCCGCAACCTGGATCAACCACGCGCGAGGATCGTCGGGCACACCGAGCTCCGGCCACCGCACGGTCGCCGCGAACAGCGCCTCCTGGACCGCATCCTCGGCGGCGGCGAAATCCCCGAATCGTCGGACGACCGCGCCGAGGACCTGCGGCGCGAGTGCGCGCAGCAGGTCCTCCGAGGCCGTCATCCGTCGAACGGCGGCGGCGCGCTCATGACCTCGCGCACCTCGAGCACGAGATTGAGCGGCACGCCACCCGGCCCGGGTGCCGTAGAGGCACGCGCCGCGATGGCGTAGGCCCGCTGCGGCGTGTCCACGTCCACGATCCAATACCCCGCCAGGAACTCTTTCGCCTCGGCGAACGGACCGTCGGTGACGACCGCGGCGCCGTTCTTCCCCGCGCGGACCAGCTTCGCCTGGCCCGGCGGCGTCAATCCCTCCCCTGCCACGAACTCGCCAGCCGCGTGGAGGTCTTTGTTGAGATTCCTCATGAAATCGATGTGCGCCTCGATGTCCGCGCGGGGCCACTGGTTGATCTGATAATCACCTGTGCCCCGCGGGGCGTTCATCATTAGCATGTACTTCATCGTCGAATCCTCCTGGTTTGATGATACGTCGGAGCAGACCAGGGTTTCTCGACATATCGGAATTGGCAACAAATGTTCTCAACGATTCCGATGCCATTGGCGTTCAACTAGGACGATAGTCACGCAAAGGAGGTCATCGTGACGACCAAACGCATTGCTGGCGCGCTCGTACTCTCCACCGTGTTGCTCGGCGGCCCATCGCTCGCGCTCTGCCAGGATAGCGGCATGAAGGGAATGAGCGACATGGACATGGGTCACGCGATTGTCATCCCGAACGGCGCCCCATACACCAAGGCCGACGTCGAGTTCATGCAGGGAATGATCGCGCACCACGCGCAGGCAATCGTCATGTCCCGGATGGCGGAGTCGCACGGCGCCAATCCACAAGTGCTGAAACTCTCGAACAAGATCGATCAGTCGCAGGTGCCGGAGATTCGCATCATGCAGGCCTGGCTCCAGCGCAACAACCAGTTCGCACCCGACACGTCGTCGTGGCACCACGTGATGATGTCGGGCATGCTGACGACGGCACAACTCAACGAGCTCGATGCGGCCAGGGGCGACGACTTCAACCGCGCGTACCTCCACCTGATGATTCAACACCACGCCGGCGCGCTGAAGATGGTGGACGACCTCTTCAACACCCAACTCGCCGGACAGGAAGTCGACGTCAACGTGTTCGCGAACGACGTCGTCACGAATCAAACCGTCGAGATCGGCATCATGCAGAAGTTGTATTCACAGCTGCCGGCGAAGTGATGCGCCGCAGTCGCCCGTACCACACCAGCCACTGGAGTCTGTCCTGATGCGTCGTTCCTGCAAGCTGATAGGCCTCATCGCGATTCTCATCGCGCCGGTGCTCGTATCGGCGCAGACCTATCCGAGCGCGACCGATCCGCGGAGCACCCTCAAGCCGGGCCGGCTTGATGCTGGCATCGCGGAGAGCAACATGCACCTCGTCTCGTTCTCGCCCAAACCGGCGGCGTTCGATACGTCGCGCGGCCTGACGTTCATCAACTCCGACTTGGCGTTCGGCAACGGCCACTACGCGTACCAGGGCAATTTCGCCGGTTTTACGGTGTGGGACGTGAGCAATCCGACCACGCCGGTGATCGCGTCGGTCGTGGAGTGCATCACGGCACAAGGCGACCCGTCGATCATCGGCAACCTGTTGTTCATCTCGGCCGAGGGCGCGGGCAATCGCAATGACTGCAGCAAGGGCGGTGTGCAGGACCCGAAGGATCACATGGCGGGCGTCCGCATCTACGACGTCTCCAACCCGCGGGCGCCCAAGCTGGTCAAGAACGTGCAGACATGCAAAGGCTCACACACGCACACCGTTATCCCGAGTCCGACGGATAAGAACATCATCTACATCTATGTGTCGGGGCAGCAGGCGGCGCGGCCGGCCACGGAACTGGCCGGGTGCAAAAACGGCACGGACCCGGCGGACCCGACGAATTCGCTGTATCAGCTCGACATCATCAAGGTACCGCTCGATCACCCCGAGCAGGCGGCGGTGATCCCGGGCGCGCGGATCTTTACCGGCCTCGAAGTGGCCCCCGCGTGCGCGACTTTCTGCGCTCCGGCGGATGGTCACAATCCAGCGGCTTTCCGCATTCGTGGCCCCGACTCGGCGACGTACGCCGCACTGATGCACACGGGCCCGCACAACTGCCACGACGTGACCGCGTACCCGGCGCTGCATCTGCTCGCCGCCGCCTGCTCGAGCCATGCCATCCTGGTCGATATCTCGAACCCTGAGCACCCGGTGCGGCTGGCCGCCATTACCGACACCAATAATTTCCAGGGCCGGCACACCGCCGGGTTCAGCAACGATGGCAAGAAGACCCTCTGGACCGATGAGTGGGGCGGTGGTACGGGCCCGATGTGCCAGGCCAACAGCATCATGGAGCTGGGCGGCAACACGATCGTCACCGAGAGTGCGGACAACAAGAAGATGACCCAGCACGCGTACTTCAAGCTTCCCGCCGCGCAAACGGCGCAGGAGAACTGCGTCTCGCATAACGGGGGCCTTATCCCAGTGCCGGGGCGCGACCTCTACGTGCAGGGCTGGTACCAAGGTGGCATCGACATCATGGACTTCACGGACGCGGACCATCCGTTCGAGATCGCGTACTTCGATCGCGGTCCGATTGACGCGCCAAGCGATACGTCCAAGGCGAGCGAGCGCTCACACTATACGATCGGCGGATCATGGGGCGCGTACTACTGGAACGGCATGATCTACTCGTCGGAGCTCGACCGCGGGTTCGACGTCTTGGAGCTGATGCCGAGTCCGCAGCTCTCGGCGAACGAGATCGCCGCGGCAAAACTGGTGAAGCTGAAGGAGTACAACCCGCAGAGCCAGCCGAAGCTCGTCTGGCCAGCGGCGTTCGTCGTGGTGCGCTCGTACCTCGACCAGCTGGTGCGCAACAACGGCCTCGCGGCCGATCGCACCACCGCCGTCTCGACCGCGCTCGATGCGGCGGAGAAGAAGAGCGGTAGCGCGCGAGCCGCGGCGCTCACCGCGCTCGCCAAGCAGGTGGACGGCGACGCGAGCGGGGCCGGCGACGCGGAGCGCGTGCACATGATGTCGGGCGCGATCAAACAGCTGGCGGCGGCATCGAAGTAACGGTGACGGGCCCGCTAACCGAACTCCTGCAAGAGTAGAGTTAGCGGGCCCCGTCGCGGGTCCAGAGCACGAGGGCGCCGCAGGTCGCGGCATCGCGCAGCTCGGCGGGCACAGTCGCGGACCGCGCGTAGAGCTCGACCCCGACGAGTTGCTCGGCGAAGATCTTGTCGAGGTCGGGCGGGTGGGCGCCCGCGAACGGATAGATCCTCAGGCCGTCGCGGACGACCGCGGCATAGCAGGGCGAGGACGCGCTCGCCGCTGACCGCGTAGCGAGTTGGGACCCTCCGCTCGGTCCCGGCACTATGAGCGCTCCCGCATCCGTCTGGAGGATATTGGCAAGGGGACGTCCGGAGGACGCGTCAAGTTGCGCGCGGGTGAAGAACTTGCCTTGCCCCTTCGTGCGCCGAGCGTCGAACCCCGCGAACGTCAGGTCCGTCTTTTGTCCCGTCGCCTTCGCCGTGTCCGACGCCAGAATGGGGATCAGCTCGAACTGGAGCGGTTGCGCGATGTTCGCTCCGGTGCGGAAGTTGTCCTCAAACGACTGGTAGCCGTGCGCGACTACCTCGATGATGTGCCCACCATCATCCAGATCGGGGACGCGCACGATGCCGGCGGAGTCGGTATTTCCGACCTCCAGGTCGTGATCCAGCGTGACGACCGCGCCCCGAATAGACGCGGTGTCACCCGCGCGGTGCAGACGGATCACCACGTCATGGGTGCCCTGCGCTTCGGCCACGCGGACCGCCATCAAAACGGCGCCAACAGACGCCAGGCAAAAAGCTCGCACGATTCGCATGAAGATCACGTTCGGGTTGCGTGTAGAGACGAGACCTCAACATAACGCGGCGCCGCCGCCGCTACTGCGTCTTGACGATCACGCTGCCCGACCCAATGATCGTGTTCGTGCCAGCGGTGAAGAGCACCGAAAGCGTTGGGTTATTCGTGATGGCCGCCGACGCCGTGACGAACACGGAGAATGTGGCCGAGGCGCCGGGGGCGAACGATACCTGCACCGTTGCCTCGGGCGCCGCGAGACACTGGCCATCGGCGTTCGTTTGGCAGATGGTCGCCGTCAGTGGGAGCGTCGCCCCGCCCGTACTGGTCGACACCGTCACAGTCCCCGTCGACGTGGCCGACTGGTTCGACCCCACGACGGCGAACGCGCCCGGCCCGCCGCTCGAGAACGGAACGACCAGCGTGTCGGTCCCACTCGCCGTAACCGTCTGGACCGTGAACCCAAGATTGTTGGAAGACACGGTGAGCGTGTCCGCGGCGCTCTTGCCCGCAAATGTTCCCGTCATGACGACCGAGCCAGCCGAGACGCCGGTGACCAGGCCGGTCGAGCCGTCGATCGTGGCGACGCTGGAGTTCGAGGAGGTCCACGTCCCCTGGATCGCCACGGGCAGAACCGTATCGGGGTAGACCGCCGACAATGTGAGCTGCAGCGTATCACCGATGCCCACGACCGATCTGGAGCCGGACACGCTCACGCTGGTCAACGGCAGATAGTAGAACTCGAACACGTACGAGTCGCCCGGATTGAAGCTGATCACAGGGGCGCCTGTTACCGTATAATAGGTATCCTGTACCGTCACGGTTCCTGTTACGCCGCCGGGACTCGCCGCGCTGAAGTCACCGAGCGATGTCCCCGTCGTCGCATCCACGATCGAGACGTAGTACAACCCACCGGCGGCGCTCGGCGCCGAGGAGGTGGAAAACGTCTCACTCAGGAAGTACTGGGCAGCGATGTCCGCGGAGACTGTCAACGTCTCGTAGAGAACGGGTACAGCATCCGACTGGACCTGCTTGCGCACGACGCTCCGTGATACCACTGACGCACTTGCCGGGGCGGTCGTCGATGCGGTCGCGGTGATTGTCACCCCCGACGGCGCGCCAGACGCGATCTGCAGCGCGGCACTGTAGCCACCAGCCGACGGTAAGTCGACGGTGCCCCCGGCGGTAGGAATCGAGATCGTCCCCCGCGGTGTCGATACTTTGGGGGCGGTGGAACCGCTACACGCGCAAAGCGTAGCGACGATGGTCAGCTGAATACAACGATGTAGCGTCATGATCTCCACGAGGTGAGTCCCAGAGGGAAAGGCGGATTTTCTGAGACTCGCGGCTCATTCGGAGTGGAGTATCATGATTGGATCGAGGCGCATGGCGCGCAGTGCCGGGATTGGCGAACGCCGGCGACCACGCTTTCACTGAGGGGAATCAGGCGCAGGTCGATGCGGCGCGTGCCGGATAGTCCGCCGGATAGTGCTTACGCAACGACTCGTGCACCTGCGACTAGACCTCGGCCCTAGACGCCGCCATACCATGGTGGCACCTTTCGCTGATCGGCGCGCGGCCGGAGGATCTGGCCGCCTGCCACTCTAACCCATGTCACTCCCTCGCACGATCGCATCGCGATATCGCGTGGAGCGCGAGCTCGGCGGCGGTGGAATGTCGACGGTCTACCTAGCCGATGACCCGAAGCACGGCAGAAAGGTGGCCGTGAAAGTCATGCGCAAGGATCTCGCGCCATCGTTCGGCGCCAACCGCTTCGCTCGCGAGATCGCCGTCACCGCGGGGCTCACGCATCCCCACATCCTCCCCCTCCTCGATTCGGGCGAAATGGACGGCGCCGCCTACTATGTCATGCCGTTCATCGAGGGTGAATCGCTGCGCGATCGTCTGGTCAGGGACAAACGCCTCCCGATCCTGGACGCGCTCCAGATCGCGCGCGAAGTGGCAGATGCCCTCGCCTACGCGCACCGTCGAGACGTTGTGCATCGCGACATCAAGCCGGAGAACATTCTGCTCTCCGCGGGACACGCCGTCGTCGCCGATTTCGGGATCGCGCGCGCCATCTCGGCGGCCATCGACGGCACGGTTACCCAACCAGGGATCGCGATCGGCACCCCGACATACATGAGCCCAGAGCAATCCCTCGGCGAGGCGGTCGACGGCCGCACCGACATCTACTCGCTCGGCTGCGTGCTGTTCGAGATGCTCACCGGCGACGTTCCCTTCCACGCGCCGACGGCCGTGGCTATGCTGGCGCGCAAAATGTCGGACGAGGCACCGGCCGTCCGCCCCCTGCGTGACGTGCCGGACCCGGTCGACGCGCTCGTGCGGCGCGCGCTCGCTCGCGAGGTGGGGGAAAGGCTTCAGACCGCAACCGAATTCATGGAGACGCTCGACGCCGCCCGCGAGGGAGCGCCCGCGTTCGACCGCGTACTCGGCATGGCCCACTCGATTGCCGTGCTCCCCTTTGTGAACCTCAGTGCCGACAAGGATAACGAGTACTTCAGTGACGGCTTGGCCGAGGACATCATCAATGCACTGACCAAGGTCAGCGACCTGCGAGTGATCGCTCGGACGTCCGCATTTGCGTTTCGCGACACAGACCGAGATCTGCGCACGATCGGCGAGCGACTCAGCGTCGGAACGATTCTCGATGGCAGCGTCCGCCGAGCGGGCAATCGCATTCGGGTGACCGCGCAGCTGATTCGGGTGGCCGACGCATCGCATCTCTGGTCCGAACGATACGATCGCGAGATGACGGATATTTTCGCCGTGCAGGATGATATCTCGCAGGGCATTGCGAATGCTCTGAAGGTGAGGTTCGTCCCCCCTCGGCGTGACACAGACAATGTCGAGGCGTTCCAGGACCTCCTGAAGGGCCTGTATTGGTATCAACGCTACACGCCCGAGAGTCTCGCCAAAGCGAAGGAGGCATTCGAGCGGGCACTCGCGCATGATCCGCATTACGCTCCCGCGTACGCGGGACTGGCCGTGTTTTATTCCGGCCTGGGCGCTCTCGGCATCGAGCGCATGGTCGAGATGGCGCCACTGGCGAAGGCCGCCGCGGAACAGGCGCTGGCCATCGATCCGACATTGAGCGAGGCGCACAGTGTATTGGGGTGGATCGCCGGCGCGGTCGCATATGACTGGAAACGCGCCGAGCATCATTTTCACGCGGCGATGGCCACCCATCCTGTCCCACCGCTCGTGCGCGTCCGCCACGCGCTGTATTTCCTGACACCGGTGCGACGGTTCGCAGAGGCAGTGGAACAGTACCAGCGAGCACTCGAGACCGATCCGCTCTCCATGATGGTCCACTTCGGTCTGGCGTTCGCGTTGTACTGCCAGCGCGAGTACGATCGTGCGATCGAACATGCCGCCAGGGCCGTGGATCTGTATCCCGACTACTGGCTCGTGCACTTCGCGATGGGGCTCGCCCTATCGCAGAAGGGGGCACTGCAAGAGGCGATTGCCAGCCTGGAGGCGACCGTGCGCCTCTCGCCTTCGTTCACACTGGCGGCCGGTTTCCTGGCCGCCGCCTATGCCCGGGCTAATGAGCAGCACCACGCGGACCGGGTCATCGCGTCCGTCGAGGAACGAAGCGCGCGGCAGTATGTCTCACCGGCGTGCTTCGGCGTCTACTACGCTGCCGTTGGTCAACCGGATGCGATGTTCCCGTTCCTCGAGGCGGCTGTGGCCGAACGTGATCCGTACCTGACGCGCATGGACGCGGAACCATATTTTGAGCCTTTCCGCTCCGATCGGCGATATCGTGGTCTGCTGAAGGACATGCAACTCGAGTGACCGCAGGTGGACGACGACGTGAGCGGGCCGTTCATTCCGATTGGAGTACGGTGATGGGATCGAGGTGTGTGGCCCGCAACGCCGGGACATAGCTGGCGGCCAGCGCGACGATGGTCAGTAGGAGGGTGACGCCAGCGAAGGTAGGGAGATCGGTGGGCGACACGCCGTAGAGGAGTCCAGCCATGAGGTGCGAGACGATGAGCGCACCGACCAACCCTATCGCGGCGCCAGCGGCGGCCAGGCCGAGTCCCCGGCGCAGGACCATCGTGAGGATATCGCGTCGTTGAACCCCTAGCGCGAGGCGAATGGCGAACTCACGTCGTTGTTCGTTGACCACAAAAGAGATGGTTCCGTAGATGCCAAGTCCGGCGAGCAGCAAGGCCGTGGCCGCAAAGAACGCTACCATTTCCATCGAGAATCGCCTGACGGAGAGCGAGGCGGAGACGACGTCATCCATGGACTCTGCACCGTAAGTGGGCAGTTCCGGATCGACAGACTGAATCTGCTGGCGAACTTGTGCAGGGATGGCGCGGGGATCGAGTTGTCCGCGAAGAAAGACGGCCAGGCCTTGGAGGCCCTGCTGGTTCACGCTGGCTACGAAGGCCCGCTGGTACAGGCTGAGGTAGATCCGCGGAGCGGCCGCTTCGCCCAAGGATTCCGTGCGAGCATCCCCAGTCACACCGACGATCGTGGTCCAGGCGGAGCTGGCAGACTCCTTCGGACTCTCACCGAGGTGGACACGTCTGCCCACCGGATCCTGGCCCGGCCAGTAGGTGCGAGCCGCGGCTTGATTGATCACCGCAATCTGGGGCGTCGCCTCGAGGTCCTGATCGGTGAAAACGCGTCCGCGCAAGAGCGGCATGCCCAACAGATGGAAGTACTCGGGCGAAACGAGGGCACCACCGATCACGGGAGACTCATTGGCCTTCGTCCCGAGGCCGTCGCGAATCAATACCAGCGACACCAGATCGCCCCGGTTGTGGTCCAGCGGAAGAGCGCCCGCGCTGCCGATGGCCACTTCTGCTACGCCCGGCAGATTGCGGCTGCGGCGAAGAATCTCGCGCAGCAAGACCGCTTCCTGCGTGGCGGTGTGATAAGGATCCGCCGTGGAATCGTTGGGTCGAGGCACCCAGCTCTGAACGACCATCACGCGGCTCGGATTGAACCCGGGCTGCACGTTGAACAAGTCCCAAAAACTGCGCAAGAGAAGGCACGCGGCGACCATGAGCACCAAGGAGAGCGCCAGTTCACTGATGACCAAAATCGCGCGGGCGCGCGAGCGTTCCTTGGAACCCTTGGAGCCGCGTGATTCCTGCCGAAGTGCACCGATCAAATCGGCACGGCTCATGAGCCAGGCGGGAGCAAGCCCGCAGATCGTTCCGGCGGCGACGGAGACGGCCACCGCAAATCCCAGCACGCCCCACCCCACTCCGATGTCGTTCAAGTGCGGGAGACTCTCCGGGACCAGTCGCAGCAGGAAACGCTGGGCGCCGAAGAGGATGGCAAAACCAGCGATTCCGCCAATCAGGAACAGCAGGAGAATCTCCGTCAGCAGCGCTCGGATGAGGCGCGTTCGCTGCGCTCCCAACGCCAGGCGAACCGTGACCTCACGACCACGCGCGCTGGCCCTGGCGAGCAGCAGATTGGCGACGTTGACGCAACTGATCAGGAGCACCAATCCGACCGCGCCGAACAGCAGAATGAGCGATTGGTGCACGCTGGCGACCACGCTTTCGCTGAGCGGAATCAACCGCACGGTCCATGCGACCTGGGTTGGGTAGTCGGCCGGATATTGTTTTTTGAGCGATGCCACCAGCGCATCGAGGCGCCCCTGCGCGGCCGCAATCGAGAGACCGGAGCTCAAGCGCGCGGTGACCGCTGGACGCAGACGGATATCGCGCTGCGGAATCGGAAACGGCTCGCCCGAAAAGCCTGCTCCTATCCACATCTCCACATTCTGCTCGTCGCCGGTTGAGCCCTGATCGCGAAACCCGCGCGGCATGACGCCTATGACCTGAGCCGGGTCGTTGTCCAGGCGAAGCGTTTTCCCGACGATGTTTGGATCGGCTCCGAATTCCCTCCGCCACAGCCCGTCGCTGATCACGACCTGGTTGTTGAAGCCGGGCGTGACATCGCGCGGATCGAATGCGTGGCCCAGCTGGGCGGCCACACCGAGGACCGCGAAGTAATTTGGTGAAACAGCCTTGAAGGTGAGACGCTCGGGCTGCGCACCGCCGGTGAGATTCACATTGGCGCCGTGGCCGGCAAGCGAGACGGACTGGAAGATCCCGGAGCTCTCGAGGTCTCTCCACTCAGGGATGGAGACGCCGACGTCCTTCGCGCCCGTGCCCCGAAGGTCGTCCTCGATGTGAATCAGCTGCGTGGGATTTGGGTACGGCAACGGGTGCAGCAGCGTGGCGTCGATGACGCTATAGATCGCCGTGGTGGCTCCGATGCCGAGCGCCAGGGTGGCGATGACAATGAACGAAAAACCCGGAGATCGGAGCAGGACGCGAACCGCGTACCGCAGGTCGAAGAGCAGATGCTCGATCATTGCAAGTACCGCGGCGGAATCGCGGTCCCACGGTGCTCGTTGTCCCAATACATCGTGACGATGTACCAGCGCTTGCCATCGTTGAACAACTGAGCGCTGTAGATGCCCCGCGACTTTGGCTTCGCGTCATCGGCCGCGTCCATTACGCCGTACGTGCTGAATAGCTGCGTGATCGCGCCGAACGTCTCGACGGAGTGGCTGCTGATCTCTTGCTCGTAGAACGCGTTCTTCGCGAAATACGGACCGAGCTTTTGGGCGAACTCCTGGGGAGTCATCACCGTGGTATGCGGAGTGCTATCCGGGGCAGCGCGGCTGGTCTGGATCAGCCTCCCGCCCGGCATCCAGAGCGAGTAGAATCGGTTCCAGTCGCGGTCGCCCGCGGGCCCCGAGATCACGTCGTAGTAGGCGTGCATGATCGCGTTTATCGAGCCGACATCGGCGGCCGCGGCCGGCGGTGGGCTCTGCGCTTGGCAAGGAGCCAGCGCAATGAGCGAAGCGGCGGTAGTCCATCGCAGGAGTGACATGGTTGGCCTCTACTTTGAACGCACGGCGATGAGGTCGATTTCTAGCAAAGCACCGCGCCTGGCAGCGGGCAGAACCACCTGCAGTGTGGTGTGTGCGGGCTTGTTCGGTTGGTCGCCGAAGAATTGGGCGTATGCGGCTCGATATCCCTCATATCCGGCTACGCTTCCGATGTAGGCATGAATCATCACTACATCGTCCAGCGTCAGTTTCTGCGCTTCGAGGAACTCTTGAAGACTTTTGAAAACACCCATGCTTTGTGACTTGAGATCGGTGTGTGTCTCCAAGTCCGGGTCGAGCCACCCACTCACGAACAGCAGGTTCCCGGCCCATACTGCCCCCGACACATCTGGCAGGATACCCTGCGCCGCCGGGAGGGGAATTTGTTTTCTATCTTGCGCTGATGCGGTCAGGGGACCTATCAGTGCGATGGCCACGAGGGCGAGATGCACAACTCTCATACGGCCAATGTAGAATTCGACCGGCATGCAGAAAGAGGCGAACCGATCACATTAGAGGATTGTCATCTCTCTCTCATAATCGCAGGGTTAGAGCATGCAGGTTCTGGTGGTAGAAGATGATCGCAACTTGCGGCGGTTCTTGATCAAAGCCCTTCGCGAGGAGGGCTATGGCGCGGTCGAAGCCGAGTCAGGTGATCGCGCGTTGGAGCGTGCGATCGGCGCCAGCTTTAGCTGCATCATTCTCGACGTCATGCTTCCTGGCCTCGACGGCTTCCAGATCGTCACCGAGCTCCGGTCCCGGCGCGTGTTCACGCCGGTGCTCATGTTGACCGCGCGGGACGAGTTGGAGTCGCGCGTGCGAGGTCTGGAGGGCGGCGCCGACGATTACCTGACCAAGCCGTTCGACTTGGCGGAGCTGCTCGCGCGGGTGCACGCGTTGATTCGTCGCGCGGAGTTCCGCTACCAGGATGCGACCCTGAGCGTCGGGAGCCTGACGCTGGATCCAGTGACCCGGCAGGTCACGCAGGGCGGGCGCCGGGTGGATCTCAGCGCGCGCGAGTTCGCGTTATTGGAGTTCCTCATGCGGAACGTGGGCCGGACGGTCTCTCGGTCTCGCATCGCTGAGGCAGTGTGGAACTACCAGTTCGACCCTGAAACCAACGTCGTCGACGTGTACGTGAATTATCTGCGCAAGAAACTCTCCTTCGAAAAACGGACCTCCCTGATCCAAACGGTGCGGGGCACCGGCTACCGGCTCGATCCGCCGTGACCGAGCCGCGTCTCGCCACCGTTCTCACGAGGCGTACCCAACGCGTCGCGTGGACCGCGCTCTCGGGCTTCGCGCTCCTGATGATCGCGGCCTTTGCTGTTGCGAGTGAAGTGGCGCTGCGCGGTACGGCGCGGCATTCCGCCGCGGTGATTGGTGCGCTGCTCGAAGATTACACGGACTCCACGCGCGGACCCGGTGGCGTGATGCCCGCGACGCTGGCCGAGGGGCTCCTGAGCATGGGCGGACAGGTCCTGATTACGCGAACGACCACCAGCGCGGGCGGCCTGTCACAGGTCTACTTTGTGAGCCCGGGGATGCCCCAGATGCGCCTTGAAGGCCTCCCCGCAAGCGCGTCGCCCGAGCAGGTCCGCCGGATTCTGGTCGACGCCATCACACGGCGCTCACGGTGGCGGTTCGATCTGCTTCAGCGAGCGGAGGGCCCCTACGACATCTACATCGTCGCCAGCCGTGATCCCTATCTCATTGGACTCGCCGCGCTGGTCGGTGCGGTTGCCGTGCTGCTTCCGCTTGCGGCGCTCGGCGCCGGCCGCGGCGCGCGCCAGGCGGTGGCCGCGACGCTTGGCCCGCTCGAGCGTGTCACGGCGGACACGCAGGCCATCAGCCCGGCGGATCTTGGGACCAGGATCGCAAGTCCCACGGGCCAGGCCGAGGTGACGGCGCTGGCGGACAGCATGAACCGGATGCTGGACCGCGTCGACCGCGCGCATCGGGCACTCAAAGCGTTCACGGCCGACGCCAGCCACGAGCTCCGAACGCCGCTGACGCTCGTACGGGCGCAGGCGCAGTGGGCGCTGGCCCACCAGCGGGAAGAGGCGGAAGTGCGTGACGCGCTGATGGCCATCGAACGCGAAGTCGAACGGACCACCAAGATGGTGGAAGAGCTGTTGCTCATCGCCCGCGGCGAGAATCGACAACTGACACTCGCGCGCGTTCCGTTCGACCTCGGAGCCATCGTCGACGAGGTCAGAGAGATCACCGAGGTGATGGCGATAGACAAAAAGCTCGCGGTGCGCGCCGAGCCGGCCGAACCGGTGTGGGCTTTGGGAGACGCCGATCGCACGCGGCACATCCTCCTGAACCTGGCGACCAACGCGGTGCGCTACACACTCCAAGGCGGGATTAGTTTCCGCCTCCTGAAAAACGGAAGCATGGTCGGCGTGTCCGTTCAAGACACCGGACCAGGGATCGGGCCTGAGCATCTCGAGCTGGTCTTCGACCGATTTTTCCGGATCGAGCAGTCACGCAGCCGTGAGCTTGGCGGCATCGGACTCGGTCTCGCCATCGCCAGACTGCTTGCCGAGCTTCAGCAAGGCCGGGTCACGGTCGAGAGCACGCTTGGAGACGGAAGCGTGTTCACCCTCTGGCTCCCTGCATCGACGACCTAACCTGCTCTAGAACGACTCGACCCGCAACTCGTCGAACGCGTGGGGGATGGCGGGGATGAGGAAGTAGTTCTTGAACGCCCATTGCCGGGCGGGATCGTTCCCCGCCAGCTCGGCCGCGAACTGTGAGAGGTCGACATGCTGGGTCACGGAGTCGACCTGATTGGCTTCGGTGAATCCGGCGTGCATGGCCGAACGCACCTGCGAGAGCAGGGTGTCGATCAGGGCCTTTTCGGAGCGGACGTAGTCCCAAGATGAGAGCACGGGTCCGTGGCCCGGGACGATCGCCTTGACGCCGTTCATCGCCATGAGCCGCGCGAGCGACTCGCTCCACTCCCGAAAGTGGGAGGTAAACGCGTACGGGACCGGGGCGACCACGAGGTCGCCGGTGACGAGTACGCCCTGCTCGGGGATGAGCGCGACGACATCGCCTGTGGTATGTCCCACGTACTTGCGGAGCTGGACGTGCCGGTCGCCGAGGTCGAGATCCATCTCGACCTCGAACGTGAGCGTGGGCTGCACGAGGTGTGTCTCGCGCCAGACAGGCCATTCCCGAGTCGCCTTGTCCAACGCCTCGAGCACGTGCGCGGCCTCGTACGGCGTGGCGTGTGACTGGAGGGTCTGCTTGCGGGCGGCGGCCACGTTATTCGGGTTGAGCGCTTGTTGTTGAGCGAGAGTGGACGGATTGCGCCATATCGAAAGGTCCCGAGTCTCGCCGCTCGCAATGATCTCGACACCGGGGAATTGGTCGGCATATACCTGATTCCCTGACATGTGGTCGAGGTGCCAGTGCGTGTTGACGACATACCTGACGGGCAGCGAGGTCTTGCTCTGGATCCAACGCAGGTGCTCACGCGACAAGCGCACACTCGGGGCGTCGACGACCAGTACGGCCTTCGACCCGATGATCACGGTAGCATTCCCGTCGGGGAGACCGTCGGTCGTGTTGTTCGGCGTGAACGCGAAGATGCCGGGCGCGACCTCTGTCGGCGCTTGGGCGCGGAGGAGCGGTGCGGCGAGTATGACTGCGATCAGCACCTGTCTATTCACGCTCAAATACCAGAACCGTGGGCTTGCTCTGATCTCCCTGGCGCGCGGTCATCGTCAAGGTTTTGAGATCTGGAGAAAGCTCAACCTGCTGGGTACTGGTGACCTTGCCTTGGGACTTGTCTGTTATTTCCAGACTGCGGTCGTTCACGCGCCGGGCTGACGATACAGAGTCTCTCCCGTCGAACGTGATCTGCTTCGCCAGTGTCAGTTCGCGACTCTCAAATGAGAGGCCGTCACCCTGGTAGGGCTGGATCGTGAGCTCGATCACCGTGCCCACTTCCTCCTTCACGCTATCCCATGTGCCCAGGAAACCTGAGCTCCCCGCCGTCCGCTCGTACGTGTAGTGCACGCTCAATGTCGAACCGTCGGGCCGATAGCCCGTAAAGGCATCGGTCAGCGTGTGGCCGTCGCCGGACAGCGTCCATTCCGCCGAGACCAGCAGGCGATCCCCTTGCTTGCGAACCATCTTCCAGTTGTTGCTGCCCTCGACCGTGATGGAGAAGGTGGTCCCCTGCAGGGCCGGGTGGTCACGCCCGTCGGCTACGATCGTATCGACTGCGCCAGGAGCAAAGGTGAGGGCGTATCGGTTTGGGCCCGCGACCGCGACGATCATTTCGTCGGGAAGTCTGCTTTTGGACGGATTCAGCCTCCACTTGCCGACGAAGGGATCGGCTCGGACAACGGTGAGCAGGCACAGCACGGACAGGCAGCGCAACACGTGGGCTCCGATGAGAGGTGGGCGAGCGCACACTGGGGCCGATTGCGTGCGTGTGGCAACGGATCCGGCGCGAGACGCAAAATTCGGCCGCCGACCCGCAAGAAATGCCAGCCGGCGTCTGCCGTCGTTAAGTTCGAGTGGCATATATGGCAATGCGGCCTCGCGTCGGATCAGATGTGATCGTTGCGATTGGCGCGGGGATTGTCGGCGTCGTGCTGCTCACGTTGCTGCAGTCCACCCAAAGCGCCGTCTCGGCTGCCTGGGCGCCGCACGTCCCGCTGATCCGAGTGGTCCGAGGGTCGCTCATTTTCTGGTCGTCCTGGGTGCTGTTGGCTCCCGCCATCGCGATGCTCGGTCGGCACTGGCGCTTGGAGAGCGGTCACCTGGTGCGTCGGTCACCAGTCTGGATCGCGGCCGCGGCCCTGGCCGGCGTGGTGAGCGCGGCCGTCATGACCGCGCTCAGTCGACTGTTCGGCGTACCGCTCATGCTCGCGCGGCCGGCAGGCTCGCACTCTTTTGTGAGCGACGTGTGGAACGCCTTCACCCAGACCTTTGCTGCCACCACACTCGTCTTTGCGATCGGCGTACTGCTCTATCATGCACTCATCTACTACGGCGCCTATCGCGATCGGGGCCGGCGGGAGGCGGCATTGGAGGCCGAGCTGGCCCGTTTTCGACTCCATGTGCTGCAGCGGCAGTTGCAACCCCACTTTCTCTTCAACGCGCTGCACACCGTATCGGCGCTGATGGCTGAAGACGTGGCGTCCGCGCGCCGGGTGTTGGCCGAGCTCGGGGATCTGCTACGAGTGGCCTTGGATCGGATGGACGAGCACGAGATCCCGCTCGAGCGGGAGATCGAGTTTCTGCGACGGTATGTCGCGATCCAGACCGCTCGCTTCGGCGACCGCTTGACGGTCGAGTGGGCGATCGAGGACGCGGCCCGGTCGGCCCTCGTGCCGAGCATGATCTTGCAGCCGTGTGTGGAGAACGCGATCCAGCACGGCATCGAGCCGCTCGAGCGAGGGGGCCGCATCGCAATCGCGGCTCGCCTGGTGGGGCGATCGCTGCACATCGACATTGTCGACGACGGACGCGGCGCCCCTCCGCATCGGGGCGGCCAGGTGGCCGGACACGGCCTCATGAGCGTGCGGGAGCGTCTTCGGGCGCAGTACGGCGAGCGGCACACGTTCGAGGCCGGGAACGCGCCGGGCGGCGGATTTCGCGTGGCGCTCGTGATCCCGGTTGATCGATGACCGTGCGCTGCCGAGTGTTGGTCGTCGATGACGAGGCGCCGGCCCGCCGCCTGGCGAGTTCGCTGCTCTTGCGGATGGAGGACGTCGAAGTCATCGGTGATGCGGCGAGCGGCCAGACCGCGGTCGAGGCGATCCGACACCTCCGTCCCGACATCGTCTTGCTCGATGTGCAGATGCCCGGGCTCGACGGCTTCGACGTCATTGGCGCCGTCGGTGCCGCGAACATGCCGGTGGTCGTGTTCGTGACGGCCTACGAGCGGTATGCGATCAAGGCGTTCGACGTCCATGCCGTCGATTACCTGGTGAAGCCGTTTGACGACGAGCGATTTCGGACGGCGATCGAGCGCGCCGTGACCCGCGTCCGCGGCGGTCGGTCGCCGGAGCTGTCCGCGCGGCTCGATGCACTACTCGAGCAGTTGGCGCGCGGTCGCGCTCCCGACCACATCGCATTGAAGGTCGACGGCCGGCACCTGATGATCGGCGCCGACGACATCGAGCACATCGAGGTATCGGACAAGGTCTTGCTCGTCCACACCGGCGAGCAGGTGTACCAGGTGCGGGAGACGTTGAACGCGATCGAGCGCCGGTTGCACGGTCCACCCTTCGTGCGGATCCATCGATCGGTGATCGTGAACATCGGCCGCGTCAAAGAGATCCAGCCCTGGTTTCAGGGCGACTATGTGCTGATTCTGCACAACGGCAAGCGATTGATATCGGGTCGTGCGTACCGCGATGTCGTCCGGAAGCTCCTCGCGCGATCCGGTGTCTAAGGACACGCGTACTTGCAGTCGATCTGACGGCGAGGCAGGTTTGTTGGGGCATGACTGTCGATCGTGCGCAACGACTCAGCCCCATCGAGCGCCTTGGCCAGTGGGGCCAGGACATCCGCTTCGCGGTTCGCCAGCTGAGAAAGCGAGTCGGCTTTACCGCACTTGCCGTCACCACGCTCGCGCTCGGGATCGGCGCCAATACGGCGATCTTCACCGTCGTGCATCGCGTGCTCCTCGCCCCGTTGCCATATCCCGGCGGCGACCGAATCGTGATGCTGATCATGGAGCACAAGGACGGCACGCGGGACGGTCCTGATTCCGCGGGCGTGGTCGCGTGGCGCGATCGCGCGAGAACCATCGAGACGATGGCGGGCGTGGACGTTCCCGCGATGGCGACGCAGGACACCACTGCCCAGGACACCATCGCGGCGTTCCTTACCGCCAACTATCTCCGGATGCTGGGCGTGCATCCCGTGCTGGGGCGGGAATTCTCGGCGGCAGACGAGCGGCCGGGATCGGGGGTCGCCATGATCACATATGGATTGTGGCGCCGTTCGTATGGTGGGCGCCCGGATGCCCTCGGATCGACGATTCGCGTCCACGGTCAGCCGTACGTGATCGTCGGCGTCACGCCCGCGGCGGGTGCTGCGCAGTGATCCGACCGACGCGCTCCGGAGCGATTGACGGCGAGCATGCGCGCGCTCTTGATCTAGGAGATTCGATGTCGACCGTCGACGTGATCCTGCAGGACCTGCGTCTCGCTGCCCGAGCCCTTCGCAAGCGCCTGGGGTTCACCGTCGTTGCCGTGCTGACCCTCGCCATCGGCATCGGCGCGAACGTCGCCATCTTCGGCGCGGTCGACACGATGTTGCTGCGCCGACTCCCGTTTCGCGATCCCGACCAGCTCATGGTCGTGAGCATGACTCGACCGCCGATGCATCAGATGCCGGCGATGGATGACTGGGTCTGGTCGCTGCCGAAGTTCGCCGTGTTTCGCGATGCGCAGACCGTCTTCTCCGACGTCACGGTCTACGCAGATTGGCGGACCACGGTACTCGGGGGCGACGGGGCGCAGCGGCTCGAGGCCGAGGTGACGGACGATCACTATCTGCCGACGTTGGGGATCCGTCCGGCGCACGGCCGCAACTTCACGGCCGATGAGACGCGTGTCCCGAACGGCCCGAAAGTCGCGTTGCTCGGTGACGCGCTCTGGCGGCAACGCTTCGACGCCGATTCCGCTGTCGTTGGCCACACGATCAATCTCGGCGGCCAGCCGTACACGATCGTCGGTGTCATGCCTCCGGGCTTTCACGGACTGAGTGGACGGGCCCAACTCTGGGCGACGATCATGGCGGCCAGGCCAGAGGCGGCCGACGGATCCATGTACCTCCTCACGCTGATCGCGCGACGCAAGCCCGGTGTCTCGCCGGCGCTCGCGAAGGACCGGGTGCGCCAACTGGGCGCTCGCGTGGACGAAGCGTTCCCGGAGGTGGGACCGATGAGCGTGCACTGGGGCGCGGTCGCGCGCGAGTTGGACGCGAGACGCGTGGAGCCCGTGGTGCGACGCGCGCTGCTCGCGCTCTTCGGCGCGGTCGGCATCGTCTTACTCATCGCGTGCGCCAACGTCGCGAATTTGCTCCTCGTCCGTGCCGCCGGGCGCCAACGCGAGATCGCGATCCGTGTCGCCCTCGGCGCGCCGCGTCGGCGTCTGGTCGGTCAGCTGTTCACGGAGAGTGCGCTGCTCGCCGCGATCGGCGGTGCGGCCGGTACGGCGCTCGCCTGGTGGAGCACCGGGCTCCTCGTCGCACTCGACCCGACGCGGACCGCGAGACATTGGAATCTTCGATCGTTCGGCCTCGTCTCGTTCGATCAGATGCGGTTCGACGGAACGGCGCTCGCGTTCGCGGCCGCGATCACGTTGGGCACGTGTCTCCTCTTTGGGCTGCTCCCCGCGCTCTATGCGACGCGCTCAACGCCGCGCCCGGGTGTCCAGGAGCGACATGATGCCCGCGGACGGGCGCTGCTGGCGTCGGTGCAAGTGGCGCTCGCCGTCGTGCTGCTCGTTGGCTCGGGACTCCTCATCCGGAGCCTGAGCAACCTCCTCAGCGTGCCGCTTGGCTTCGACGCCAGCGGCGTGCTGACCGTGGGGTTGGGCCGGCCGGATGCACTCGAAGACGCCTTGTACCCGGGCGCACACGATGGGAAAAATGACGATCTCCTTCCCGGCTACTACGACCGGGTGATCGCGGCCATCGGCAGTCTCCCTGGGGTGACGAGTGTCGCACTCGAGGACTGTCTGCCGCTGAGTGGAGGCTGTCACAGAACACCGATCCAGCTGCTCGACCGCCCGCCGCTCCCGAATGGCGAGCTGCGGACGGCCAGCCATCACGAGATCAGCGCCAATTGGCCGTCGATGATGCGCGTGCCGGTCGTCCAGGGCCGCGCGTTCACTGACGCGGACCGCGCGCATGCGCCGAAGGTCGTGCTCGTGGGTGAGACGGCGGCGAGACGCCTGTGGCCCGGCGAAGACCCGATCGGGAAGCCCTTGTACCTTGGCCTCTCCGGCTTTGACACCGACACCGCGCGCGTCGTCGGTGTCGTGGGTGACGTCCGATACGCTTCGATCGACTCGGTGCCCGACATCGACATCTACGTCTCCTATCTCCAGATGCCGGACGTGCCGGTGACGATGCTGGTTCGCACGGCTGGCGACCCACTCGCACTGGTCGCGTCCCTGCGGCGGGCAATCCACGGCGTCGCGCCGAACGCACCTGTGTACGATGCCCGTCGGCTCGCGCAACGCGTCGGCGACTCGATGGCACTCGCCCGGTTCGGCACGTCGCTGCTCACCTCGTTCGCGACGGTTGCGCTCGTGCTCGCGATGCTCGGCGTGTACGGCGTGCTCGCGTTCACCGTCGTCCAGCGCACGCGCGAGATTGGCATACGCCTCGCGCTCGGCGCGACCCCGGTGTCGGTCGTTCATCTCGTGGTCGGTCGGGGCGTCGTCATCGCAGCTGCCGGTGGTATCGTCGGCATCGTGGGCGCAGAGGCGACGACCCGTGTCCTGCGCTCGCTGCTCTACGATGTTGCCCCGTCGGACCCGGCCACCTACATCGGGATCATCGTCGTGCTGGTCGCCGCGGTGATCGCGGCGAGTTGGTTACCGGCGCGCCAGGCATCGCGCGTCGCCCCTGCCGAGGCGTTACGAGTCGACTAGGACGGGCCCGGCGACCTATTCCGCGCGCAAGGTCCGAGCGGGATCCACCACGCTGGCCCGATGCGCTGGCACGTAGGCCGCGAACAAGGTTACGACAAAGATGGCGCCGCACGCACCCAGGACTGCGACAGGATCAGTCGGTTCCACGTTGAAGAGCAGTGACCGCACGAGCTGGGATCCGAACAGGTCACCAACCAGGCCAACCGCCAGGCCCACGCTGACAACCGCCAGTGCGCGACGCAGCACCTGATGTCGCAGGAATCGCGGCGTCGCGCCTAAAGCCATACGGACGCCGATGTCATGCGTCTCTTCGCGCACGGCGGATGCCATCACCCCATATAGTCCGATCGCCGCGAGCAGTAACGCGACGAGCGCGAATCCCGACAGGAGGGTGGTAATGAGCTTGGGCTCAGCTAACGGGCCCGCGAGAAGCTGATCCATCGTTGCTGTTTGCCACACACCCCACTCGGGGTCGACGGTCTTGACGACTCGCTCAATGCTCGGGAGTATCGCGCTCAGCGAGACTGTGGTGCGGAGGGCGAGCGCTCCTTGCCAGCCGAACTGCTCGTATGGCAAGAATACCGTAGGCGGCGCATCCCGGAGCGAGCGCAAACGCACATCTCCGGCGATGCCGACCACCGTGCGCCACAGCGTGTCTCCATGAAACCGAATGCGCTTGCCCAGGACGTCCACGCCGGGCCAGACTCGCCGCGTGGCTGCCTCGCTGACAACGACCACTGGTGGCGTATGCGCGCCGTCAGTGGCCAGAAAGCCACGCCCGCGCACAATCGGAATCCCGAACGTGCGAAAGTATTCTGGCCCGCCCGGCTCGATTGGGACAACGTCGCGAGCGCTGTCGCGCGACGTCACAGAGCCTTCCAAGTCGAACGCCGCCATGAATGCTGTCGGCGCGAAGAAAGGCGCCAAGTTGATCGGCGTGACCGCGGTCAATCCCGGGATGCTGCTCAGCTGGGGCGCGAGCGCTCCGTACACCGCAAAGAGCTGGGGCAAGGAGTCGTACTTCGCCATTGGCAATGACAGCTGCACGACGGACAGGCGCTCTGGGACGTACCCAAGCTTGACCCCCTCCAACTGGGCCACGCTCCGCACGAGGAGCCCGGCCCCGCCGAGCAACATCACGGCGAGCGCTACCTGAGCGGCGACGAGTGCTTGGCGCAAGCCGCGGCGCCTCTTGCTGTCACGCCCGGATCGGACGCCGAGCTGCAGCGACCCAGCCGCCCCACGTGCGGCGGCGAGCAACGCGGGCGCGAGCCCAAACAGCGTAATCGCAACGGTCGTGATGACGACAGCGCCGGCGATTGGGAGGCCCGATGCCTGAACCACATCGATGCGCGGCAGCTCACGAGGCGCGGCGGCGAGGAGGACATGCCGGAGTACGACGGCCAACGCATACCCAAGGACGCCACCGGCAATACCCACGATGATCGCCTCAGCGAGCACGGATCGGACGACGGCCGTAAAGCTGGCACCAAGCGCTTTGTGAAGCGCGAACTCACGGTCCCGGCCGGTGACGCGCAATAGAAGGAGGTTCCCGACGTTCACGCAGGCGATGAGCAGCAGCAGGCCAACCGCCGCCGTCAGCACGACCAGCACTGACTGTATGTTCCCGACGACGGCCCGTTCGAGTGTCTCGACTCGGACCTGCGCGATCTCGGCCCGCACGTCTCCTCGCGGCAGGCGCCCGAGAAGCGAACGAAACTCCGACCCGGCGGTAGCCGCCGTTGCTCCCGGTGCAAGCCGCGCGAAGACGTCGATGCCGTCCTGTTCCATGGGACGATCGGGCGTCCAGTAGTCCACGCCGGTGGGATAGTCGATACCGGGTGGGGCAACTCCCACGATCGTGAAGGTCCATTGTCGGAGGGGGTCGACCAGGCGGCGCGACAAGATCGCGGGATCTCCACCGAACTGCCGTTGCCACGCTCCGTAGCTGATGACCACTACGTGGGCCGCGCCTTTCACATCGTCATCGGGCACCAGCATTCGCCCGAGAATGGGTCGCGCTCCCAAGACCTCGAAGAAGCGCCCGGTGACCCGCGCCTGCGCGAGCAGGCTCGGACGACCGTTGTCCTCGAGCGGCACGACCACCGAGCCGAAATGTGCGATGCCGGCGACATCTCGCAGGGTTCGCGCATCGCGGCGCAAACCGTCAACTTGGTCTTCCGAAAACCAGACGTCGGTGCCGGCACGATCCAGGGCTTGTAGTGTCACGACTCGGTCTTGGTCAGGCACTGGCAGGCGTCGCAGCAGGACCGCGCTGAAGACGGCGAACATCGCGACCGCCATTCCGATACCTAAGCCCAGAATGAGCACAGCCGTCGCGGTGAAGGCTGGTGCGCGACGCAACCCACGGAGCGCAATGCGAACGTCGTGGCTCAAACGATCCATAAGCCCTCGTCTGGCCCTACGGGGGTCTCACATTCGTTAACCAGGATTATGAGAACAGTGATTCGAGAAATCCAGTATGCGCTCCGTCGGCTGCGTGGCAGCCCAGGGGTGAACGATCGCCGCCACGGCTTCTGACGCCGACGCCACTCCTATACGATCGCCGGGATCGTGTTCCGGCCGTCTATGATGATGCGATCTGTCATTGGCGCACAGCTACTGCTTGATCAGCGCGGAGGCGGCAGCTTCTTGGATGAGCTTGACCGTTTCCTTCGGATGAGAGATGTAGACCACATGACTGGCGTTCAACTCGACCGTCTTGGCCTTGGCGCGCTTCGCCATCATGCGCTCCTGGTCAGGATTGATCGACCGGTCGGCGGCGGCCACGATATACCAGGTGGGCTTGGTCTTCCAGGCGGGCTTCGTCACCTTATGGGTGAACGCGTCGGTCGAGATTGGCACTTGTGAGATCGCCATGAACCACGCCTTCTCCGGCGGAATGTCCGCCGCGAAGTCTGCTGCGAACTGCGCTTCCTCTATCCACCAGTTCCCATTGGCGTCGGGCGTGAACGCCTTCGACGCCTGCGGCACGGCCTGTTCGATCGACGCGCAGCTCTCGCCCTCATCAAGCGCAAATGCAGCGAGATAGACCAGCGCGGCCACCTTCGGATGATTGCCGGCCTCGGTGATGATGGACCCGCCGTAGCTGTGGCCCACGAGGACCACCGGCCCGTCCATGGCGTCGATGGCGGCCTTGGTGTACTTCTGATCGTCGGCGTAAGACGTTTCGGGGGGCTGGACCACCGACACCTTGAACCCATCCTTCTTGAGGATGATCGCGACGGCTTCCCAGCCAGAGCCGTCGGCGAATGCTCCATGCACCAGGACCACGTTCTTGATCGTCTGCGTCATGACCAGGCTCCTTAAGATGGATATCGCTTCTCGCCTGGAACGGTAGGACTGACGGTCAATTCACGTCAGCCCACATCGAGTGGAGGCCACACACCCCGTTCGGGTCACTGTTCTAACGAAATGATCCCGCGCTTGAGCGCAATGGTGACCGCATGCGTTCGATCGTTGGCGCCAAGTTTCGCGAGTATCGCCTTCACGTGCCCTTTGACCGTGTCTTCCGAAATGGAAAGGTGCGACGCGACGATCTTATTCGCGTTCCCGGCAGCGACCTGCCGCAGCACGTCGAGCTCGCGTTCCGTCAGCGTGTGCTCACCATGATGCTCGGCTATCGCAATGGCAATCTCCGCGGGAATGCGGTGTTGGCCAGCGTGTACGCTCCGGATGGTATCGATGAGATCCCTCCTCAGAGTGCTCTTCAGCAAGTATCCGCACGCTCCGGCAGCGAGGGCCTGAGTCGCCTGCACGTCACCCTTGTATGTCGTCAGCATGACAATGCGTGCTTTGGGAAACTCTTTGCGAATCGCGATGGTCGCCTCGATGCCATTCATCTCCGGCATCACCAAGTCCATGAGTGTGACATCCGGACGATGACGTCTGAAGCTGTCGATCGCTTCCCGACCGTTGCCCGCTTCAGCGACCAGCACCATGTCAGGGTGATTCTCGATGATCGCCGCTATCCCTTCTCTGAGCACGGGATGATCGTCAACCGATAGGACCTTAATGGGGTTCATGAGGCATCCCCTCGCGCCACAGTTGGCGGAGCCTTCGCCAAAGCGAACCGTTTCCTGGAGCACTATACGCCACGGATCCTGGAATCTCCAATTCCAACTCGGTCCCGGCATCCGGCCAGCTCCAGGTTTCCAAGCGCGCACCGATGCTCGCGGCACGCTCCCGCATGCCACGCATTCCCCAATGCCCCGGTTTGCCACCCGCTTTGACAATCTGCGGATCGATGCCGCAGCCGTCGTCACGGAAGCGCAAACGCAGGCGCGCGGAGTCGTAGGCGATCTCGACTTCAATGTGTTTCGCACGCGCGTGCTGCACCGCGTTGGCCAGGGCCTCGTGCCCGATCCAAAATGCGTCGTCCCGGACGAGCGGGTTGAGCTCGCGCCGCTCGCCTTCTACCACAATGCGGAATTCGATGCCGTCGCTCACTGAGAGACCCTTGATGGCGTCCGTGAGGGCCTCTGGCAAGGATGCCGTGTGGGCGGCCGTGTGACGAAGATTCTTCACGCGATCCCGCCCCTCCACGAGCACTTCGTCGGCCCGGTCGAGCGCTTGCTCGATCATCCCCCGAGCGGGCTCTGTGGCAGGTATCCGTTCGGCCACGGCTTGAAACCGCAACACGAGGCCTTGGATGCCCTGCAGCAGCGTATCGTGCAGCTCGCGCGCGATGCGTTCTCGCTCACCCAGTCGCTCTTCCATTCTGACGGCAATCGCCGTCGCCAAATGGCCGAGTCGACGAATGTAGAGCGTCCACAGGATGGCGACGAATACCACGAGGCACGAGAGCCTGAACCACCACGCCTCCCACCACGGTGGCAGGATCGTGATCCGGAGCGCAACGCCAGGTTCGTTCCACGCCCCTTGCCTGGTGGCGCTCTGTACATGAAACGTGTAGTGGCCGGCCGGCAACGTGGTGTAGCTCGCGATCCGTCGATCGCTCCCAACTTCGATCCAGTCACGGTCTAACCGGTCCAGCTTGTATCGATACCGATTGGCATCGGGATTGAAGTACGTGAGGGCGGCGAAACTCAGCGAGAAGATATTTTGGTCGTGCGTGAGGGTGAGCTCTTTGGTGGTGCTGATGGACTGTGCGAGGGGGGACCTGTCTCCGACTTCGACCGAGCGTCCAGCCAGCTGGAAATCGGTCAGCACGAGGGGGAGTGGGTACGATGTGTTGACGACCTTGTCAGGATAGAAGCTGACCCCGCCGGCAAACCCACCGAAAAACATCTCCCCGCTGAGACTCTTGGAGCAGGCATCCCAGCCTGTGAAGTCATTGCCGGGAAGACCGTCGACCGTCGAGTAGTTCAGAAATGTGTTGGTCGTCGGATCGAGCCTGGATAAACCGCGGTTGGTGCTCATCCAGAGCATGCCGAACTGGTCTTCGAGGATGCAACTGACGGCGTTGCTGGGCAAGCCATCCTTTGTGTAGTAGTGGGCGAACGTCCCCGTTTCGCGGTTCAGCCGGTTCAAGCCATTTTCGGTGCTGACCCAGAGGGTGCCGGAATGGTCCACATAGGTCGAGGTGACGGCGTTGTCACTCAACGAGCTGGAGTCACCGACGTCGTGTGCGTATACGGTGAAGTGGCCAGTCCTGGAGTCGAAACGGATCAACCCTCCCAAGCCGCCCATCCACAAGAACCCACTGGTATCCTCAGCGAGGTTGGCATACTCCTCGTGGTCGCTTTTGGTGTGCTGCTTGTACACCGCGAAGCTCTCGCGCCGAGGGTCAAACCGATCAAGACCGTTGTACGTGGCAACCCACATGGTGCCCGCGCGATCGATCAGCATCCGACTCACGATGTCACTGCTCACGCTCGACGCGCGGGCAGGGTCGTGCAGATAGGTTGTGAAACGCCCCGTACTCCGGTCGAAGCGGCTCAGTCCCGCGCCGTACGTGCCGACCCAGAGACCGCCGGCACGATCTTCGGTGATCGCAATGACGTCGCTCGATAAGCCTTGACCGGGCGAGGTATACGAGGCGATGTCTCCAGATCTTCGGTCGATGCGCGTCAACGCTCCCGTGGTCGCGAGCCACAGGACGTGGTGGTGATCTTCGTACACGGCATTGACCATCTTTTCGCCATGGCTGCGGCCGGTGCTGTCGCGCACGCGCAGGGGCGTGAATGACCCCCGCTCGGTCCGAAACACGTTCGGCTCGGTCGAGTTGAATCCGACCCACACGTTGCCTTCGCGGTCCCCGCACAGGGTCAACAGACGATCCGCGGCGATGCTCTCACGATCGTCTGGATGATTCCGATAGCGAACGAAGACGTCACGCTCCCGGTCGAACTTGAGCAACCCGCCACCATAACTCGCGAACCAGAGTGTTCTGCTGTTGTCTTCCACGACGGCCCTGAACCCGGCCGGTATGTTCTGGCCAGATCGTTGGTCATAAATCGAATACGACGTCAGGCGATGGGTGGATCGATCCAGAACGACGAGTCCGCTCCCGGGGCTACTGGTGACATAGGTGATCCAAAAGACGCCACGGTGGTCTTCATAGAACGAGACCGTCCGTATTCCCTCATTCAGGTGGATGCGCGAGAGCACTCTGCCACTCTCACGATCAAACTCCTCTACCTCATCACCGTCGGCTATCCAGAATCTGCCGCTCTTGTCTTCCAACGTGCATTGGACGTCGTTGCTGCCGAGACTGGACGGATTCGATGGATCGTGAGCATAGTGGACGATCTGATGCGTCTCCGGGTTCAGCGCGAACAGACCACTCCCTGTTGACAACCACAGAATACCCTTCCGATCCTGACTGATGGCGCTGACATAGGTCGCGGCGTTCCCAGCGACGATGGGATAGTGCGCGAACGTTTCGTGGACCCGGTCGAACCGGTCCAGAAACTGATCGCAGCCGACCCACAGCGTTCCCGAACGGTCCTTGAATAACGAATGGATATAGACGCAGCTCAGGCTACTCGCTCGCGCGGGGTCATGCATGAACACCTTGAATTCATATCCGTCGTATCGGTCGAGACCGTATTGCGTGCCGAACCACATGAATCCTTGGTCGTCTTGTACGATTTCGGACGCTTGGGTTTGGGACAGTCCTTGACCTGTCGAGAGTCGCGAGAATCGGATATCGTCGGCATCGATCGCGGGAATTCGCACCGCGGCCGGCGGCTGCGTGAACAAGACAGCAAGGAGCAATGCCAGCATAGAGATCAACATGTTATCGAAATGGCAGGTCGTATTCCACTTTGCCCGTCGAGCGCCCAAGATGATTGCTCGAGGCCAACCCTTTTGAGGGCTATCGGTCGCCGCGGGCTGCGCCTACACTGATTCACAACTCCCAGGAGGATTCACGGCTCTGCAGCGCCTATTCTCCATGTTCCCCAACGGATGGCCAGGTCTCGCTCTGCTCATGCTCAGGGTGGCCGCTGGTATCCTGTTGATTTATGACGAAGCCGCCCCACTCATCTTACGGTTTGTCTCGATTGGAGCTGGCTCGCTGCTTCTTCTAGGATTGTGGACACCCATTGCCGGGGTACTCGTCGCTTGCGTTGAGGTTTGCTTCCTGCTTCTCGGAACGGTGCACCTACAAAGTTCCATTCTGTTAGGAGCGGTGGGTGCCGCGCTGGTTGCTCTCGGACCAGGCGCTATATCAATCGATGCGCGCCTCTTTGGAAGGAAGCGGTTAGATATCGGTGAGCCGTAAGGAGGCGCCGTCGCGCCGTTGGGCTTCCTCATCTACCGCTCGATCGACGCGGACCGAGCGCATGTTCCGCTCGGGTTCGAGCTCGACCGGAAAATGGTGGCACTGCTCGATCATCTGCATGTACCCGTTCCGGATGCCCTTCTGACCAAAGGGTAAGGATAGCGACGGCCGCGGTTAATGTCGTGCGTTTGGGTTGTGTTTGCCTTTGCGGTTGCGTGGTCGCGCTCGTGGCGCGGTGGCATATTGGCGTAGATGCGCTTTCGTCTGCCGCTGCTCTTCGGGTTAGCGCTCGCCCTGGCCGTGGTTCTCTCGATCCAGGCGATCGCATTGCTGCGCGATCGTGCTGGCGTCGCCAAGCGTGCGCAGGCGGCGCGGTTGGATGAGATCGCACGCACGGTGGCGCTGCGGATCGAGTATCAGCTCCTGAGCCCGATGGCGACCGCCGTGGGGCACGCGATGTTCGATGACAGTGCGATAATGAAGCCTGGCCCGACCGTCGGCGCTCAGGCGGAACGGGCGCGCCGAAATCTCGCGACGTGCGCGTGCGCGCCGCCGAGTGGTCTCGCGGTATCGGTGCGCGGCTCTTCGCGTCCGGTGGGTGATCACGCGGACTCTATCACGCAGTGGCTCGCCGATACCCTGGCGCGCCAGGTGCGGATATCTCACCTGGCGTCGTACAACCTCGTCGGCCGGAGCGGGCGCGGACACGTTGTCTTTGGATTCATGAGTACGCGGCCACCGATGCCGGTGCGGTTGTTCGGGTATGGCGCGCGCATCGCGCCCGCCGACACCATCGATGACCTCTTCGCCATCGAGCTCGCGCCGACGCCGTTTCTCACGCGCGCGCTCCGCGATACGACGATCAACCCCGGGACGGACACCGGCGAGCTCGCGTTCCGCCCCGTGGCCGTGACGCTCGACGTGGCTGACGCCGCGGGCCGGCCGCTGTACGCCGGGACGGGCGAGCGATGGGCGCCGGGTCTTGTAGTCCGCGCGCTTCCCGTGGATCTCGGGAGCCTCACGCTCCGCATGTACGCGGCGCGGACACCGACCGGTCCGGCTCCGACGGGCGGCGGGTTGCTGCTCGTGCTGGCGCTCTTCGTGATCACGATCGTCCTGGCCGCCATCGCACTCCTGCAACTCCGCGGCGAGCACGAGCTCGCGCGCCGGCGGGCGAGGTTCGTGTCCGGGGTGTCGCACGAGTTGCGAACGCCGTTGACGCAGATTCGACTGTTCGCGGAATTGTTGCGCGATGCGAATCCGGCGGTGCAAGCGAAGCGGTTCGAGTATGCGCGGATCATCGACGAAGAGGCGCAGCGATTGACCTATCTGGTCGACAATGTGCTCGCGTACAGCGGGCTGTCCGAGGTCACGGTGCGGCGGGAAAACGTCGCGTTTTCGGAGATCGTTCAGGACACCGTCGAGCGATTCGAGCCGCTGGCGGCGTCACGGGCGGCCAAGCTTCGAGTGCTCGTGCCGGAAGGGATCGTCATCGCGGCTGACGATCATGCGCTGCGGCGCGTGCTGTTGAATGTGCTGGACAATGCCGTGAAGTACGGCCCGCAGGGCCAGACGGTCTGCATCGCGCTCCACGTGGTCGATCACTCGCTGCAGTTGACGGTGGATGACGCCGGCCCGGGGATTCCGATCGCGGATCGGATGCGCGTGTTCGAGCCGTTCGTTCGGCTCGACCATAACGCGGAAGGCGGCACCGGCATCGGCCTGGCGATTGTCCACGATCTCGTCGCCGCGATGCGTGGCACCGTCGTCATCGAAGAGGCGCCATCGGGAGGGACCCGGGTGCGGTTGACATGGCCCCTATGACGCGGATTCTCGTGGTCGAGGACAACGACAACATGCGCCGGGGCCTCTGCGACATGCTCGAGGCCGACGGGTTCGAGCCGGTGGCCGCGGCGGACGGCACTGAGGCGCTCGCCAGCGCCGAGCGGAATCGGCCGGATCTCATTCTCCTCGACCTCATGCTCCCCGGGACGGATGGCGCGCGGGTGCTCAAGGCGCTGCGTGCGGTTGGTGTCGATTCGCCGGTGCTCGTGCTCACGGCGAAGAGCGACGAAGACGAGAAAGTCCGCCTCCTCGGGATCGGAGCGGATGACTACGTCACGAAGCCGTTCGGTCGCCGGGAGCTGGGCGCGCGGATCGCCGCGATTTTGCGCCGGGCGCCGCCGTCCCGAGCGATTCACATTGGCGATATCGTGATCGACCTCAGCGCCCGCACGGTCGTGCGGGCGGGCGTCCCGGTATCGCTTGCGCCGAAAGAATATGATCTCCTCGTCGCGCTGGCCCAGCGTGCGGGAACGGTTGTCACGCGGGCGACGCTGCTGCGTGAGGTGTGGGGCTACGAGTCCGACGTCGTCTCGCGGACCGTCGATTTACACGTGCTCGAGCTGCGGAAGCGCCTTGGCTCGGAGCGGATCGTGACGGTGCGCAAGGTCGGGTACCGCATGTAGTGTTTGCTTTTGGTTAGGCATCTTCCGCCGACGCGGTGGATGGCCGTAGGCTGGTGGCGCATTGAGCCCGACTTCCCCTACAGGACCTCCCATGCTCGTTCGCCTCACCCTCGTGGCCGGCATCCTGCTCGGCTTCCAGACCGCACCAACGAGTGGCGACGCCGTGATTCGTGCGATGCACGACCGGTACGCGCAGTCGTGGTACCATACGCTCACGTTCAGCCAGCGCACGACGCTCCGTACGCCGGCGGACACAATGGTCGTGCAGACCTGGAACGAGGAGGCGATGTTCCCGGGGCGGCTGCGCGTGGAGATTCAGCGCCCGACCGGTGCGATCACCGCCATGTACCTCGGCGACTCGGAGTACGTCTGGCGCGGCGACAGCGTGTTCGCGCGGGTGGAGTCGCGCAATATCTTGTTGATCATGGGATTCGACGTGTACACGCAGCCGGCCGAGCGCACGATGGCTATGCTCGCGAAGGAGCACTATCCGATGACGCCCGTCCGCGAGGACATGTGGGAGGGGCGAAAAGCCTACGTGATCGGGAGCGGCGCTCACCAGATCTGGGTCGACAAGGAGCGCCTGTTGTTCGTGCGCGCCGTCCAGCCGAGTCCGCGTGACAGCACGAAGGGGCTCGACTACCGGTTCGACAACTACGTCGAGACGCAGCCGGGCTGGGTCGCCGAGACCGTCGAGACGTATTCCGACGGGAAGGTCGTGCAGCTCGAGGAGTACAGCGATGTGCACCCGAACGCGCCGGTGGACGCGCAGCGGTTCACACCACCTCGATAGAATACATCATGCACGACGTGCGGATTGCGTTGCGTGGGTTCCTGCGCAACCCGACGTTCTCGGTGACGGCGGTGTTGATCCTCGGGATCGGCATCGGCATGGCGGTGGCGATGTGGGGCGTCTTCAGCGCCGTGCTCCTCCGACCACTCCCGATCGTCGCGCAGGACGAGGTCGTCGTCCCCCGCACGTTGGACGCGGCCGGCGTCGACCTTCCGTTCACGCCGGCGGAGATCCAGGATCTCCAGCGGGACTCGCGCACGATGCGCCAGGTCGCCGGGTTCGCGCACTACGGCTCGTACACGTTTCCGCTCGCCGACGGTGACCAGGCGATCGTGCTGCACCAAGCGGCCGTGACCGCCGATTTCTTCAGTCTCCTCGGTGCGCGTCCAGTGATCGGCCGCCTGTTGCAACCGTCGGACGACAGCACCGCTCACGTGATGGTGTTGAGCTACCGCGCGTGGCAGCGACAGTTCGCCGGTGACCCGGGCGTGATCGGCCACCTGCTGCGATTCACGCGCGCGACCTGGTCGTACGCGATCGTCGGTGTCGCGCCGCCGGGCCTGGACTATCCGGTGGGCGCCGACTGCTGGGTCCCGTTGGCCGCGGGACAACGGGACCTCGACCTCATTGCCCGGCTCAGGCCGGGCACGACGCCGGCGGTTGCGCGCGCCGACTTCTCTACGCTGGTGAAAGCGATCGATGCGCGCCGCGCGGGCTCGCTCAACGTCGCACGCGTCGACGTGCGCACGCTCCGGACGGCCATCGTGGGCGATGCGCGTCCGGTGATCGTCGTGCTCACGGGCGCGGTCCTGTTGCTCCTGCTCATCGCGTGCGTGAACGTCGGCAATCTGCTGCTGCTGCGCGCGGCGGCCAGGTCGCGCGAACTGGCCACACGCCGGGCGATCGGCGCGACCTCGCGCGACATCCTGCGGCAGTTGATGGTGGAGAGCGCGGTGCTGGCGGCCATGGGTGGCGCGCTCGGTCTCGCATGTGCCGAGGCCGCGCTCAGGGCGTTGCGGGCGCTTGCGCCGCCCGAGCTTCCCCGTATCGATGCCGTCGGCCTCGGCGTGGCCCCGTTTCTCGCCGGGCTGGCGCTGACCGCGGTGGTGACGCTCGTCTGTGGCGTCGCGCCGTCGATGAAGGTGGTGCAGCTCGATTTGCGCACGGGCAAGAGCCTCACCCGCGAACGCCGCCGCATGCGGCAACTGCTCGTCGCGTCGCAGGTCGCGCTCGCGCTCATGATGCTCACGGGTGCGGCGCTGCTCGTTCGCAGCCTCCAACGCCTCGAGCATCTCGACCTTGGATACCGGGCTGACCACCTGACGCTGGTCGAGCTGACGCTTCCCAGTACGCGACTGCGTTTTACCGAGCCCACCAAAGCGTTCGGGGTCTACGATGAGGTGGCGCCGGCGATCGCGGCGTTGCCAGGCGTCACGTCGATTACACCGGTGATCCTGCCGCCGTTCATCGGCACGAACGTGATGGCCGGCATCATGCAGGCCGAGGGTCAGTCGGCCGAGGAAGTCGCCACAACCCGCTGACGCCGCTCGAGGTAGGCGGTCCGGATTATTTCCGGACGTTGGGTGTCACGTTGGAGCGCGGTCGCGGCTTCCTGCCGAGCGACCGCGAGGACGGTTCTCCGGTCGTCGTCGTGAGCGAAGCCGCATCGCGCTACTTCTGGCCCGGCATCGATCCGCTCGGCAAGCGCATTCGGTTCGAGGGCGACTCGGTGTGGCGCACCGTGGTGGGCGTCGCGCACGACCTGCACTTCCGCGCTATGCGCGAGGGGAGTCCGACCATCTTCCTCCCGTGGCGCCAGTTCTGGTGGACCGGTACGATCGCCGTGCGCACGGCGACCGACGCCAGCACGTTGGCGCCGGAGATTCGTGATCTCCTGAGTCGCACCGATCCACAGGTCACGCTGTGGCGCGTGCGCACGATGAACGACCATCTCGCCGGACCGTTAGCCCAGCCACGGCTCAGCACTGCATTGCTCTCCGCGTTCGGCCTCGTCGCGTTATTTCTCGCCGCGATCGGCCTCTACGGCATTATGGCCTCGGCCGTCCGCGAACAAATCCGCGACATCGGCGTGCGGATGGCGTTGGGGGCTACCCCGGCCCGGGTGCGCGTCGACGTGTTACGCGGCGCCATGCTCGTCGCGCTCGGCGGCGCCGCGGTGGGGACCCTTGGGGCGCTCGCGGCCTCGCGATTGCTGCGATCGCTGCTGTTCGAGGTGAGTCCAACCGACCCGATTGCGCTGCTGGGCGCCTGCGCCGTGTTGCTCGGCGTCGCCGTGATCGCGGCGTATGTCCCGGCGTATCAGGCGAGTTGCGTGGATCCGGCGCGGGTGCTGCAGGGGGAGTAACGTCGCGCGTTCTGCTCGAGCCCGCGGGCCTTCTTTATCGATGCTGGGCCGACAGGTGCGTCATCACGACGCCGAGGACCTCGGCGCCGAGGCCTTTGACCAGCTGCGGATGTTGCGCGAAGAGCGCGCTCATCTCGTTGATCACCGCGGGATTCGCGGCGTGCGCCTGTTCGGCCAACTGCGCCACAGCCTGCGGCGACATCTGCTGTGCTTGAATGGGCGTCGCCGACGACCCGACGGCGGTCAGGAGCTGGCTGAGAATGCCCGACCGCTGTGATGGGTTGGCCTGACTGAAGAGTGTCCCGACCATCTGACTGAACGCGGGCGTTTGATTGGACTGCATCGCGTGCGCGATGCTGTTGGCGAGACTGTTCGCCGGGACGGCTGACGCCACTTGGTCGAAATGTGCGGCCAAGGCCGGGTTGGATGCGGGATTGCCGCTTTGATACTGCTGCAGGATGCCGCCCAACTGATCGAGTAAGCCCATGGTGCATTCTACAGCAATTACGGCCTCGCACAACTCCGGAACGATCCGATCGCCGGCGATCGTGGCGTCCAGCCGAGCGACAACGCACAGCGGTCCTATGCCGTTCAGGTTATACGTGACATAGCAATAATGCATTTTGCTTATACATCAAGCGTGGTTAGACTGCCGATCATGACCTACGCCATCACCGACCGCGCATGAACCACATCGCCGCGGCCTCTCTGCTGGTCTTCGGGCTCGCTGGTGCGGGCGCACACGGATACAAAGCCATGTCAATGAAGGACGATCTCGCCCACCGCTCGCGGGACATCCACTGGCCTACCGGCTTCGAGCCGGAGAAGGCAGATCTGTTCGCCCACAATGAGTTGATCATCAACGCGTCTTGTGAGCGGGTCTGGGCACAGATCATCGACGCGAGCCGGTGGCCGACCTGGTACCCCAACTCCAAGGACGTCGAAATCCAGGGCGGGGATCCGGTGCTCCGGGACGGGACGGTGTTCCGGTGGACCACGTTCGGCTTGGCGATCGAAAGCACGGTGCACGAGTATGTAGTGAACCAGCGCCTCGGCTGGTACGGCTACGTGCCGGGGGCCAAGCCGAGCTTCTATCACTCGTGGTATGTGAAGCCCCAGGGCGCCATGTGTCATGTCGTCATGGACGAGGCCGGGATTGGAAACGATGCGGCGGCCCTGCGCAAGACTGATGAGACGCTCATGCACCGTGGACACGATCTCCGGCTGGCGACTTTGAAGTGGGTGGCCGAGGCGAAGTAGCCCGGCCGTGCAGAGGAGGGCGCCGTCAAACGCGGCGGTCTCGATCCTATCCAGACGTCGCACGAGGGTATCGGGGACTAGCAAATGGCGCCACCAGTCGCCGATGGATCTCGCCGGCAGCGGGAACGTGTGCCGAAGAATGGCCATCGCAACGCCGGAACGCGAAAGTCCCCGGACTTCCATGCCAGCGACGAACCCATTACCGTTCGATAAGAACTTATCTTATCGAGGCGCTATGGCAACCGCGAAGAAAACCGGGCGCACGAAGACGATCACCATATCACTGCCGGCGACTATGGGACGCGAGATTCAGCGCGTTGCGTCGGCCGAAGGTCGCACGGTGAGCGAGTTACTCCGGGAGACTTTTCGCCAATATCAGGCGAGAAGGCGGTTCCGCGCACTGGCAGCCCGAGGACAGCGCCAAGCACGCCGGCTGGGACTGAAGCCCGAGGATTTCGGCGGCCCATTTGCTGAGTGATCAAGGGAACGCCGATCCTCCCTTGATCGCGTGTGTAGACGCGAACGTCTTTGTCTCGGCCCTCGCGTTCGATGGCGTTCCGCAGCAGGTCATTGATCGGCTCCTTGCCGGCCAGTTCAGCCATGTAACCGGGGAGAATATCCTGGCCGAGGTTCGACGGAACGCGATCGTGAAGCTGCGGCTGGCTCCGCGTCTGGTCGACGGAGTCCTCGACGATATCCGAGCAATATCGTCCGTCTATGTTCCGAGCAGCAGACACGAATACATCGCGCACGCCAAAGACAATCTTGTATTGGAAGTAGCACTAAGTGGGTCCTGCACTGTGCTCGTCAGCGGCGATCGCAAGCATCTCTTGCCCCTGTCGCCGTTTCGCGGAATGGTCATCGAACCGCCGTCCGCCTTCCTCAAACGACTGCGCTAGGTGTTGAGCGCCGCAAGTGTCGACGATGCGCGGGAAGAGTGATGTGGGCCGCCGCAAATCGTCCGCACTTTCTAACAAGTGTAGACGTTTTCGGGGCATACGAGGGGTCTGGCAGCAAGGGAAACAGCGACGTCTGGGGGCTGTAAACGGCCGCCAACGGCCTCCCGAGTTCGTGCGAGCTGGTGGTTGGCGTGTTCACCGTCATCTCGCCCGGCCTGATCCAGTACCGCAGGCCTCGCACTCCGCACTCACAATTCGAAATTCGATCGCGTCACACTCGCGACCGCCATCGGAGTGACGTCGGTAAGCTGCCAGTCCGGCACCCCCGCGACTTATCGAGCCCCACGGAGGATGTCATGCAGCCTCATCGGTCAACGCACTGATAAGCAACCACGCGCCCGCGACGACGAGCCCACCAGCCACGAGCTTCCCGGCCATCTGAGTCTGCTGAGCGCGGATAGCCGCGAGTGATTCGCCGCGAAGCATGCGCACAACGTCCTTCATGCTTGGGCGTAAATTGGGGTCGGCCTGACAGCAGTTCGAGATGACATCCCGAAGCTCGGCGGACACGACTATGTCATCGCCGAGCTCCAATTCTTCGCCTTCCCGTGGCGCCCTGCCAGTCAGCATGTGGCGGATCGTCACACCGTACGAGTAGACGTCGCCAGCGTATGAGATAGGCCCGTTCGCCGCGATCTCCGGCGCCATGTAGCCGTGCGTTCCGGCACCGCGGGGGTCCGAGAACAGAAAAGTGCAACCGAGTCCACCACCGATTGGGTCCGCAACGCACAGGTGGCCATCGCGCGCGACCAGGACGTTGTCAGGCTTGATGTCTCCGTCAATAATCCAGTCCGCGTGGAGTGCTTCGATTGCCAACGCGATCTCGACCGCGACATTGTGCAACCAATTGGGCGGCAGTCGCCCAGCCCAGCGAGTCAGCGATCCGCCAGGGAAGTACGACATGGCGTACCACGGACGTGGCGCTTTGAGGTCTTTGCCCAGAATGGACACAAACCCCCTTCGGGGTTTGGAGAGAATGCCGGCTTCGCGCTCGAACCCCATCCGTACGTGTGGAAGATGAGCGTCACGCAAAAACTTCACTGCGACGGGCTGCCCGGTATTCGCGCATTGACCAACGTACACGTCGGCGCTGCCGCCAGAGCGCCACAGTTTGAGACCCACTGCCCGAAAGATCATTTGACCCGTCTCCCATTACTGGCGTAAGCCATCCGAAACAGGTTATACAAAAATATGCCACGCTCGTTGTCTGAAGCGCGGCGAATCTGATCAGGCACGTGACCCGAACTCAGTGCCCGATCCAGCGCAGCATACAGATCTCGGATAGGACCCGTGGGCCCGGAATGGCCCATCTCCCATCGGTTCACGCTGGCAAATGAGACGCCCAGCATACGGGCCATTAGCTCTTGGGACAGATCGAGCCTCTTACGAATGGAGGTCAGTCGGGCAGCATTCATCGTACCCATACGATGCCACATCAACCCGATGGGTGTCAACGGCCTGTTATAACAAATGCTATACCCGACAAGGGCCCAGTTGGACTGGCCGGCGCGCTCGGCTCAGCGATCGGGCGCGCCAGGCTCCGAGATCCCGGCTACTCGATGCTCGCGATTAAACGCTCGAGCCGCTCCAGTAGATCGTCGTACGTGATCACCTTCACTCGCCGTCCTTCGTTCAGGTGAGCGAGTCGCCGTCGATCTTCCTCGGACAAATCGCTACTGCGTCCGACTACGACGTACCCGGTGACGGGCAAACTTGCGTCAAATGGCTCCGGCACTTCCGACGGATGCTCGCGCCACCAGCGCAACCAATCCTCGACTTGCTGTACCGCGTGGTCGACGGGATCACGCAACCGACCGTTTTTCCGAAAGATCGAATGCGACGCTCGTTCGAGCTCAACCAGCGCGACCGTGTGGTCCGCCTGGTCGTACTGTATCGCGAGATCAACCCGATGGGCGCGACCCAACCGTAGCTCCGAGAATACCCGTTGGCCATACGCATCCAGCGCGACGGGATTCGACCGAAGCAGCGCGTGGAGATCACGCTCAGATGTCGTGCTCGACCCTACGAGCCTGGCCAGCTTCATCCACAAATAGTGCAAGGCGATCACTTCCTCGGCGGGGACACGTATCCGCGGCCGATATTCATACCTGTACCAGCGCGTCAATCGGCTTTCTTTCTGAGGAACTTGCGCAACGTCAGGCGCCTCGATGAGACCCACTGCGGGCAGCAGTTCCAGACCACCGGTGCGACCGAACTCACCAGCGCCCGACCAGTAGTCGCCCATGATGACAACGGGAACCGTGTCGAAGCCCATCCTCTGGTAAACGGCAAACGGGATGTAGTCGTCGCTCATGACGTACGCACGACCGTTCCAGTAGACGAGGAGGGGCCACTCCGGCCCATCCTTGACGTTGGGAAGGAACGCCTCGATGTCCAGGTCAGGAATCGCGTACGCATACGCCGCATCGAATGGCTGGATAAGCGACAGTGGAATACGCGCTTGCGTGCACCGAGAGATGCCGTGTCGAATATCCGAAACGTGGTTGTAGAAGTCGGGATCGCCCAGCGACCCGTCGGCATCATCACTCTTCACGATTTTTTCAAGCGAACGATCGGTGGGCGGGACACGCTTCACGCGGCGACGACGGCAGATGCGCTGCAGCATTCGAAGAGCGCGCAGCGCGAGATCCACGGCTGGGTCGTCATCGACCTCGCCCATGCGGTAGTCGACCGAGCCTGTCGCGTTGAGCATCCTCACCACGACGTCGCGATCCCGCCGGTTCGCGTGCACTTCGAGACGAATGGCATGATCGGTATCGTCGTTCGAGAAGATCGAGACTCTATATGCACGACCGCCGCCCGGGTGAGCTACCCCATCGATAGCGACCAGAACAGTGCCCGCCAGTGGTTGGGGATTTCCGTGAACCTCAAGCGTAACTAGTGCGTCAAAGGGCTCTTTCTCGAGAGTCGTGAGAAGACGTGGCAGCGACAACGGTTCGGAGATCTGCGAGTACTCAGTCTGGAAAACACGACCAAACAGTAGCACTGTGAACAACTCCCCGAGGCCGGGTTTTTCCCGTTCCGCCGCCCGAATGTAGCTCAGCTTATACGAAGCGTCCGGAATCAGGCCGATACTGCCCGTGATGGCAGCATAGAGTCGTGACTGTACTTTGCCGAGCAGGGTGGCCTCGAGTTCCCGATGAATATCGGGTGGCATCTGCACGACGCTCACGGGGCGAGACCCGCTATTTGCATCCGAACGCATGCACCAATGGCTCCTTCGCCTGTCTAGTGGGTGGAGCGGGATTGAACGTGGTGAGGGTAGCCCCTAGTGGCGGATCGCTACTCGCCATTTTGACCCAAGGGGTATGTCCTACGCCGACAGCTCGTGTCGGAGGCACTGGGGCGGCTGGATTTGAACCAGCTATCTCCCGGTTAACAGTCTTCCTGTGCGTCTACCTGAAAACCTGGAAAGACGCACTTGTTGGCGAATACCGGTGTCGGTGCCGTAACGTGACGGAAAATGCCGTCAGTCAAAAGCGGCAGATGTCGTCCCCCCAGGGACGCCTTGAACTAGAAACTCGCCGGATCCGGCTCGCGCTTGTTTGTTAAGCCCTCCGAAAGAGCAAAAGATGGATTGGGGCAATGCGCACGTAAAGCGCCGTCCGCGTTACTTCGAGGTGCCGATCGTCCCTTGACGGACGCGGCCCATGTGGCGAACGGCGGAGCGGATCTCAGTGTGATCGAACGCCGTGAAGCCGAAGATCAACCCTGGCCTGACTCGACGGAGCGCGAGCGCCGAATGGGCGCGCGTGTCGACGTCCACGTTGGCCAGAGCCGTGACCCACGCGGTGTCGTCCGAGGATTCCGGTAGGAAGCCCGAGATGTTGATGCCGCCGTCGGCATGAGGAAAGTCCAACGGGAGGCCGGTCTCGCTCACGGCTGAGAGAAACGTGTCGAGACGCGCGCCGTACTCCCGGCGACAGCGCCGGATGTGCGAGTAGTATGCGCCTGTCTCGAGGAATTCGGCTGTCGTCGCCTGGTCCATCAAGCTCCCGTGATCGTCCATCGTCGACCGCAGCTCGCCGAATGGACCGAGCAAGCTCCACGGAAGGACGACATAGCCCAAGCGGAGCGAGGGGAAGAGTGTTTTGCTCATCGTCCCGACGTAGATCACGCGACCGCCGGGATCGAGGCTATGGAGACTCGGCAACGGAGGCAGGCGATAACGGAACTCCGAGTCGTAGTCGTCCTCGATGATCCACGTGCCCGAGCGCGCGGCCCAGCGAATGAGCTCCGTGCGCCGTGTGACCGGCAAGCAGGCCCCAGTGGGATATTGGCGCGACGGAGTGGTGTAGATGAGCGCCGCCTTCTTTCCCTGGATGGTCGGCGGAACGAGACCCTGCGCATCGACCGCGACTGGTTGGATGGCGGCTCCGACGCTCATCAAAGCGCGCCGCGCGCCGCGATAGCCGGGATCCTCCATCAATGCCGTGGCGCCCGGCCGCAGGAGGAGGTGTGCCAGCATGTAGAGGGCATGCTGTGAGCCGCTGGTGATGGCGATTTGCTGCCAGTCGCAGCTCACGCCTCGACGGTCGCGCACGTATGAGGCAATGGCGCGCCGCAACACCGGGAGGCCGAGGGGCAGCTCGGATTGATACTGCAGAAGGGCGCTCCGATGCGTCTTGAGAGCGCGCGCTCGGGCGCGATTCCAGAGCGCGAGGGGAAAGAGACGCACGTCCGGCCGGGATTCGCGGAACGGCCGCGCGGGTGCGACGCGTTCCAGCTGCGACCGGCGGGCCGCGCCGTCACGCGCCGTCTTGGGCGCCGGCATTGAGCCGAGCGACTCGCAGACGAAGAGTCCGGAGCGCGGACGACTCTCGAGATATCCCTCGTCGACCAAGCGCTCGTACGCGAGCGTGACCGTATTCCGGGCGACTCCGAGATCGGCCGCCAGCTGCCGGCTGGGTGGCACCGACTCGCCGGCGCCCAAATGGCCGTGCTGAATCATTACGCGAAGCGTTGCGGCCAATTGAGACTGGAGGGACCCGTGCCCCGAGGGCGATAGGACGATCGACGCGAGGGATTTTGACATGAGCTCTGGATCTATGATAGTGCACGGATCTGGCTCTTGCCTAGAGCCAGCGCGACACCATCTTGGCACGTATGCATACTGTTCTCAAAGCGGTGCTGCTCGCTGTACCGGTGGCGCTCAGCGCGCAGAGCGCGGCGTCCGGGCCGCCAAGCGACGGCTCCCACGATTTCGACTTTCTGATCGGTAACTGGAAGGCGCACGTGCGGGTGCTGCCGGATCGGCTCAACGGGTCGAACAAGTGGGTGACGTACGAGGGGATCTCGAACCACAAGAAGCTGCTCGATACCAACGCGAACTTCGAGGAGTTCGATTCCTACTCCGACGAGCTCAAGAAACGCAACAAGGGGCAGACGCTACGCCTCTATAATCCCGACACGCACCAGTGGTCGATCTACCTGCTCGATCTCGACAAGGGCGAGCTGGACGCCCCGCATGTGGTCGGCCAGTTCGATGGCAACCGCGGCGAGTTCTATGATCAGGACACGTACAAGGGCCGAGCGATCTATGTACGCTACGTATGGCAGAGTATCTCGCCAACGTCGGCGCGCTTCGAGCAGTCGTGGTCGGTGGACGGTGGCAAGACATGGGAAGTCAACTTTACCGTTGACCTCACACGCGCGGCAGCGCAATGAATACCGCGTCCTTGTCTAGCTTTCGGTGGTTTAGTCGATGACCGCGATCGCGTCAACCTCGATCAGGTAGCGAGGCGGAGTAAAGAACTAGCGGTTTGAGATGATAAGCCGCTCGGCGGCTATGGCGTTTTCGGTTTCGGCCTCGCGGTCGGCGGAAGGATCCCGTTCATCCGGAGATACATCGAAAGCTGGGCATAGTGGTCTTGCCAGTCCATCGGGAGCACAATCAAGGCGCGGGCCCGAGAGGTCTTTGCATTCGGCCCACCGTACCATGGCACCTGTTCATCTAGCTTCGAGTCGTCGATGTTGGCGAGCGCGGTGGCGCAATACTCGAACGAGTGCTTGAGGTGAGCTGACGCCTTGGGTCCGTAGGTCGCCCATCCCGCATCGGTGGTGTCGTTGGGACCGGGTTTGGGCTCCATGGGCGGCTTGGTCCCGGAGACCCATGAGCAGACGGTTTCGTTGAACTCTGCCGAGTGCACCAGCACGCCGCCGAAGCTGAGCTGCGCGGGCGTGGGCCGGTATCCCAGTTTGGCAACCGGCATGTCGTCACCAGCGGCGACCAGATTCACCGATAGCCGCTGCATGATGGCGCGGACCGCGTCGGCCACTGGCGCACCAGAAGATGTCGCTTGCTGTGCCGACAAAGGAGACGCCGCCAGCCCAATCAGCATTGCCACGGGGAATCTTCGCATCATTCCTCCTGTAAGGTCTCGATTAGGTCGATTGCTATCAAAGCACACCTAGCACTAGTGAGCAGTGCCAAGAAGTCATTCCGAGTGGAATACAGTGATTGGATCGAGGTGCGATGCTTGACCGTCATGCGGTCAATGTAGAATTAGAACGGCATGGAGAAAGGACGGGCCGCGCACATTGGAGGATTGTCATTTTTCTCTAATTGTGGAGCATGCAGGTTCTGGTGGTGGAAGATGACCGCAACTGGCGGCGGTCTTAGAGCAAAGCACTCCGAGAGGACAGTCACGACGTGGAATCCGTCGCGACCAGGCAGCATGACGTCGAGGATGGTGCAGCTATAGCCCGCGTCGCGAGCACGTTCTAATGCGCGATCACCCGACTCGACCTTGATCACGCCGTAGCCCTAGACAAGCGCACCAAGCTGCTCGCCAGCGCCGAGAATCGGGTGCACGCACTCGATCTCGCAAGCGGACGCGAGAGTGGCGTGGGGCCTTCCTGTGACTATCGGGTTGCGACACCCCGACCGTCGATTGACGGCGGCGGAACTGTCACACCTAGTGCGTGAATTCGTCGAGTGTTCTTAGCCGTACGGTCGGGTCTTGCCTCGCATTCTGACGCAACCAGCCCAAATGTCCGTACCCATAAATCACAAGGATACGCTCACTTGGCGAGTCGATCAGATTGACGATGTTCTGGTAGATCCGAATATTCCGCAGATAATAGTTCCCGAGCAGGTCAGCACCGGCGTAATCGAGAGGATCGCCCAACCGTGCCACCTCGAAATACGGGCTGATGTTCTCTGCAACAAAGGCGTCGGAGTTGGCGTGTTCCAGTGTCTCCAAGACGGTATGCGTCTTGAGGAAGTCGTCCAACTCTTTTACCGCCGCACCCCACTCGGCCATGATCGTTTCCAATTGTGGCGTGCGTCCGTGTGCCTTGGCGTAGTTGATCACATGCTGTAGTGGGAAATCGTTCCCTGCCCACGCGTTCACGGGATAGACCTGCGCCTGGCCTAGTTCTTTGGCCAGCTGATAGCCCAGTTGGTTCGTCTCGTCACGCGAGAGTGTGTACTTTCCTGCCAGGCAATCGGAATACTCCCGGCCTACGTCCTGGTTTTCTTGATCTTCGATTGCGATCTTGGTCGGATGGAACCTCTTCAGCACTTCGATAACCTGTGCGATTTCGTGCTGACGCTGCGCCGAGAGCATGTCGTCAGCCTGCACGTTGTAAACGTCGTGGTTACGATTGGCCATGTGGTAACTGCCCACGATGAAAATCTCGGGCCGCCCTCCGGTTTGCGCCGTTAGGCTCGAGGGCAGAACTGCTGCGACAAGGCACCATTCGGGCAGGAGAGTTCCGGTTCGCATACTCCTCCTCACGCTGCGTATTTCCACAAAATTGATCAGCATGAGAGACACGTTCATACTGAAAAAGGTTGCGCGAGGACGCTTTCCCGCACGTAACGTTCAAGCCGAGGCGCCACCGGTGTGCGAGATCCTGCGGGTCCGACGGACGAACGAGAGATCGGCGTGCGGATGGCGCTCGGGGCACGACCGCGGCACATCCTCCATCAATTCCTCTCGATCGACCTTCGCTTGCTGACTGCGGGCACTGTGCTCGGAGTGATCGGCGCACAGGGCGTGGGCTGGGCGATGCAAGCGATTCTGTTCGGAGTCCCTGACCTGCCCCCGAGCATCCTCGTCGGCGCGATCGTCATCATGACCATCGTGTCGCTGACCGCGTGCTTGCTCCCGGCCCGACGTGCCACGAGAGTCGACCCGATGACGGCGTTCCGAGGAGACTGAGCAAAAGCCTTCGTCTTCCGACGCTGCGCCCCAACCAATCACGCGTCAGCCGCCCCCTTTCCTGAGGAAGTAACGCACGGTCGCGCTGCCGGCCGTGCCGTCGTCCGGCGCGCCTTCCGAGAAGTAGTCGCCCGAGAAACCCAATGGCCCGTACCACCCATTGTCGCTGAAGTAGTGGGCCGTCAACCAGGTGATCGAATGCACCGCCAGCGTCGCCTGCACGGTGCCCGTATCGAGCGGGAACTCACTCGTGTCGTTCTCCACGGCCGTGTCAATCACCGTCACTGGCGTACGAACCCATCCGAACCACGCTGGTCCGAGGTCGCCCGGCTGTGGCGTCTCCGTCAGATCGATGTACGGCACGGCTTCGATCGTGTACGCGCAGGACGCCGTATCGACGGACACGATCACGTGGGAGAGATTGATGCCGGAGACGATCAGAGGCCCGTTGCCGTCAATGTTCTTGACCTGGCCGCTCTGCTGGTCATTCCGCACGTCATGCACGGTGGCTGCTCCGGTGTCGGCCCCCGCCCACAGGCGGTGACCAGTGGCGTCAACGCCTCCTAGTGAGTCGACAACGAAGTCCGACGCGGCCACGTCATGCATCTTGTACTGGACGTTGTTCAACGTCACGTTGTACGTGTACGAAAAGTCGACGCGTCCGTGCAGCTGGGGCGACCGCAGCAAGTTGTAGCAGCCCGACGCGTTGACGATGATCGTCGCCGAGTCCTTGGCGCCGTTGGTCGCCGTGGCGACCACCCTCGTGACACCGGCGGCAAGGCCGGTCGCCACACCGGCGTCCGAGACCGACGCCACCGACGGTGCTGACGACTTCCACGTCACAACGGCCGCGCCGACCGAGTCGCCGGCCGCATCAAGCGTGGCGGCGGTGAGCGACACGGATTGGCCGACGAGGATGGTCGAGTTGGTCGGGCGGACGCGTACACCGGTCCGTGGCGCGTCCGGTGGCGTCGGGGCGCTGCAGGCGACGATCCCAAGAAGAACGATGGCGAGCCTGCGCATGACGATCTCTCCGAGCGCCGTCGTGCGCGCGAGTGGATAGGGTTTCATGTATCTCTACTTAATCAACGTCATGACCGGTCAATACTTCTCGGTGCGGACGGATGCCAATGACCGCTGCCAGTCGAGTAGTGCTCGTCGAGTGCTGAAGCACGTCGTCAACGACCAGCACCCCTACTGCTGCTTCTTGTATCGCACCTCGTAGACGGTCCCATCGACCGAGCTCTTTCTCATGATGTAGAGAATCGGCGCGCCGTTCTCCTCTTCAACGCGGACCAGGGCGACCTGAGGATTCTTCCCTTTGTTATCAGGCGTCAGGTGCATGACGTTCCCGTTCAACGTGTACGCCCCGTCGCCGAAGTATGCGCGCGTCGTTTCGAGGACCGTGCCATTGGAGAGTCCGCTGTAGTTCTGCACGGCGGACGCGCCGCCGTACCGACCGTTGTCTGTAAACACCCATTGATCGGCGACGGTCGCGGTCGCGGTGGTCCACACGCCGACCAGCGGCTTGGCCAACAGTGCCGGATCCGGCGTGGTCGTCCAACTCTTGAAGTTCAAGTTGTAGAAGAACTCCGGCCACACATTGCGTAGAGACTCCCCGAAGCACGCGCTGACGAGCGGCTCTTTCGACATGCCCGAGATGACGCCAAGGCGACCTTGCAGCTTCGCGACGAAGACGAAGCCGTAGAGGGTCATGAACCGTTGGCTCCCAATGGGTGGTTTCCGGACGCCATCCTTGAGGATGAGATAATCCCAGCCGTGTCCCGATGTCCCACGAATGACGGTCGGACCGAGCGTGTTGCCGTTGTCGGAGACGTTGACGATCTGATAGGTCTTGAACACTTCCTGGTAGACCGCCTGCGCGTCGCTCTGCAGGTTCGGACCGGCCGGACGCGTCGGCCATATCTGCAAGAGGCATCGCTCGTTGTTGTTCCCCGTGGCCGAGAGCACGATGCCATCGGGATAGCGTTGTGTCGTCCACCCGGTCGGTGCGGTGTACGCGTATTCGTCGAGCGTCCCCTGCGCGCCGAGTGATGTGGCGCAGAGCGCGACGGCCATCAGTGTCATTCGGTTCATATGGAGGCGACGGTACGGGGGGTCGTTTGTTCTCACGGGGACGACCCGTCCCCAGGTCGTATTGCACTACAGCGTCCGAAACCACGTCACGTCAGCATCTGAACGACTGGCCGCTCCTGGCCCGCGGCGAGATGTGGCCGGGCATTGCGAGACCTATGTCAGGTCTCCCGCTGAGGAACAGCGGCGCACGCGCTGGCACTCATTCAGGGTTGGTTTGTGCCACCTCATAGCCAGCATGCCGAAGCTGACTGAGCACGCTGTCCTGCCCGACGAGATGGAACATACCGACAACCACCATGGTCGGCTTCTCGTCGAGCATCATCGATTCGAAACGCGGCACCCAGCCACGGTTGCGATCGACGGTGAGCTTCACGTACAACTCGGGATACGCCCGCCGTTCATGGTCGACAAATGCTGCCGCCGGTCCGGTGTGTCCGGCCAGCCAGTTGCTCGATATCCGTTCGGAACCCGTGCGGCCGAGCAAGACACCATCCAACTCGTAGTACAGGAATTGCGCGTCTTCAATGGGGGAGAGTCCGCCCATATAAACGAACACATCGTCCTTCGCGGCGAATTCGCAGGAAACGGGAATCCCAGCGCTGTCCGCTCGCGCCAGCAATATTTCGCGCGCCGACTTCCCTCGCAGCCCCTCCTTCTGATAGAAGGCGTCTTCAAGCGTCGCGCCGATCACCCAGGGGCGCATGCCGGCGAGGTCCTTCAACGACACGTCGCACGCGTCCGCTGCTTTGTGCAATCGCGCCATCTGCGCGTGCGACAGGAGCTTCAACGGCGAGGCGTCGGGCGACGCGCCGTATTGTTCGACGAGCTCCTTCGTTGGCCGACGATAGATCTGGTTCGTCTCCGTCCACAGATGTCCGCACGTTCGGAGCAGCGTCTCGATGACGGGATCATGCCAATCGTTGGGCTGCGGCCACGTTTCTCCGACGAGATACACCTCCCGGCCCTGCTTTCGCGCCGTCCAGAGCGGACGCTGGGAAGTCAGTATGGCCAGCGCTGGTGATGCCTCAAAGAGGAAGCATGCGCCGGTGGCAAAGGTGCCGCGGATAAACTGCCTTCTGGTGGACATGCGGTATCGGACGGGTAGCGCCCCTCGTGAGTTTCAGCCGCGCGATAGCGGCCGGCGAGGTTAGGGCTCGAGTCGCACCGCGCCTCGGGCCTCGCTCTCGACGAAGCGCGCAAACTCGGGCCGTGTCATGCTCATTGGCGTCGCCCCGTGCTCCGCGATCGTCGGAACGTCCGGAAGCAACGCCGAGCGGCGCGCTGTGGTGACCCCGAGCGGGAGCAGCTTGCCGGGGCCCACCTCGAGCTTGATCGCAAAATGGCGGGCGTGTATCAATGCTGCGGTCGCACAGCAGATCGCTCTCGGCGTACCTCGGCGACCACTTCATTTATCGCGCCGATCACCGCTTGCGGGGCGCTGAGCATTATATGATGCGTCGCCCCCGGGACGGTGCGGTTTTCCCCGCGCGACGACAGGCGCGCGATCTCGTCGTGCATCTCGATCACGACCTTGGTTCGGGCGTCGAAGTAGGGATCGGGATGGTTGGGGTCCGGCGACTCAGGCGTCGTTGACGTCAGCACGATGAGGGGAAGGTCGCCGTAGGACCGCTTCGAGGCCGCAACCTGGTCCGATCCCGCGCCGATCGCCTCTTCCTCCTCTGACAGGGACTCGCGGTAATACGGTGGATGGCTCGTGATCTCCGCGAAGTGCGCATTGACGGCCGGAGGGAAGTCGGGGTCCGGGTCGTCGACGCAATCCGCGGCCGCTTTGGATCCCGGAGCGGGGACGCCCGCCTCGAGAGCACTCAAGCATGCGCGATCGGACTCGATCGAGTGCTTTACCCTCTGGATGAAGCCGGGGGAAACGGCGTCCAAGCGCTTCTCCTCGTGCTCGGGCTCAGGATCGACCAGCACCATGCCGCCAACGTCGCGCAGGTGCGTGTCGGCGTAGAGGCGCACAATCATCCCACCGAGCGAGGCGCCCACAAGCACGTAGGGCGGCCGGAGGGAGGCGGCCCTGGTAAGGGCGGCCAGATCATCGGCGAGATGTCGCGTGTCGCGCGGTAGTGGGCCCGGGTCGCTGTACCCAAAAGCTGCACGGTCGTAGGCGCACACGCGGGTCGTTTTGGCGAGATCAGCATGCACTGTGCGCCACACGATGGTCGACCCTCCCAAGCCGCTTTCGAGGATGACGGTCGGAGAGCCCTGACCCAGGCAGTAGAGGTTTAGCCGCCGACCTCCGATGTCAACGAGTTGCTGGGGGTGACCATAGACTTCGAGTGAGGGATTGGGCTGGCTGGCAATGGCCATAGTGGATGCGAGACACACCGACAGGGAAATGAAAATGCGCTGCACATCCATTCACGCCCTCCGGGATTGACCGTTTGCGAGCGAAGCGATCACCCTCATTTATGCGGAGCTCCATTGAGGAGATGTCCGCGAGGCCAGCGCCGAGTCCGTAGGCTCGCTGCGTGTCTCGATCGACACGCTGCCATCATCGGGACGCCGTCGGCGCGTGCAGGATATGTGCCGATTCACGAGTGCCTCGGGCCCACTGGCGTTCCCGCCCGAGGCGTTCATTCACCGTCTACTCATGGGAAATACCGTCCCAAGGCCGAACACCAACGCTCGAAATCTTCCCGGGTAGCGCCGTTAACGTACGTCATCGCGCGCGAAGAGTGCCGCGTCCGTGGCCCCCAAGGGCGTTGGCGGCCGAGCGTCTGGCGGCTTCACAGTGGCGAGGATACTGTTGGTCCACATGACACCAACCCGCTGGGCCCTGGGACTTTCCTTGGTCGCTCTGGCTCCCTGCCAGTCACAGAGCGCCATGTCGTCCGACTCATCGAGCCCACCGCCGGCGGCGGCTGCCGACGTGCACTCGATAGACGCGATCCTGCACGCCAAGTACGACGTGATGTCGGGTCCGGCGGGCCCGCGCGACTGGAACCGATTCTACTCGCTGTTCATTCCCTCGGGCGGGCGTCTCATCCGGACTCGACGGGTGGCACCGGATAGCACGCCGCACGTCAGTGTGGTGACCCCGCAGGAGTTCGCGCAGCAGGCCGGCGAGTACCTCTCCAAGAACTCGTTCTACGAGAAAGAGATCAGCCTCTCCGTCGACACGTTTGGCGCGGTCACGCAGATCTTCAGCACCTACGAGTCACGTCGTGCGAAAGATGACCCCCAGCCTTTCGCCCGCGGCATCGACGCCTTCCAGCTCTTCAACGATGGCAAGCGTTGGTACATCGTCACGGTCTGGTGGGACGCCGAGCGTCCCGGGAACCCGATTCCAGCGCGGTACCTGACGGGAAGCAAGTAGGAGGCGTTCCACGCCCGCTGTACACCACCGCGGCGCGAGCCGTGCGGTCTGGCAACCGCGTTGGGGCAGAATGGGCCAAGTTGCGCGCCACGATGGATCAGATGGAACGGCGCCTGAGCACTCGCGGCCGCCACGTCCGCACCGGCGCGCCGTGCTGGTGAACGTCCGCACGAAGGCGATCCGCGCGCCGTCCGGTGAGAACGCGGGCGAGCTGTCGTAGTCGAGACTCGGACTCAACCAGACGATGGTTTGGTCAACGAAATCGTAGACACCGATCAGCGAGTGGTTGCCTCGATGGCTCACGAACGCCAGGCGCTTGCCGTCCGGCGCCAAGGTCAGCGCGTCCACTGTTCCCTGATCGATGAGCAATGGCTGCGCGTCGCCATCGCCGCTCGCGGCCACCGTCAGAATTCTGTTCTTGTCGACAAACAGCAGCCGGCTGCCATCGGGCGAGAAGCTAGGGGAGTCTCCCGCGCCGACCTTATGCGGCACGCCGCCGGCCGCTCAGCAGCGCGCGCATCGCGTACCACAGGTCGAAGAGCAGATGCTCAGTCATGCGATTGGCCGCTCCGTTGGACGCACGGCGGTGACGCGCCGCGCACTTACTTCGAGCTCAAGTACCGCGACGGAATTGCGTTCCCCGGGGTCTCGTTGTCCCAATACACCGTGACGAGGTACCACCGCTTGCCGTCGTTGAACAACTGCGCGCTGGCGATGCCCCGCGCTGGCTTCGCGTCGTCCGGCGTGTCCATGATGACGTGCGTGCTGAATCGCTGCGTGATCGCGCCGAACGTGTCGACGGAATGGCTGATCTCTTTCTCATAGAGCGCGTTCTTCGCCATATACGGACCGATCCATTGGACGAACTCCTGGGGAGTCCGCACCACGGTCCGCGGGGTGCTGTCCGGGGCGGCGCGGTCGGTCTGGATCAGTCGCCCGCCCGGCACGAAGAGCGAGTAGAAGCGGTTCCAGTCGCGGTTGCCCGCGGGGCCCGAGATCACGTCGTAGTAGGCGTGCATGATCGCGTCCATCGAGCGGACATCGGCGGCGGCGGCCGGCGGTGGGCTCGACATGTCGGTCTGGGACATGGCGCTCTGCGCCTGGCATGGCGCCAGCGCCATGAGCGAAGCGGCGGTCGTCCATCGCAGGAGCCGAAGCGGCTCCTGGCGGCCATCGCGATTGCGCCTCGGATTGAGTTCAACCGTCATGATTTTCTCTCCGTATCGGTGTCTGCGCCGTTCATCATGCTGGGAAAGTAGCATTATGCTGGGAAAGTAGCATTCGAACGGCGTGGGGCAAGAACGAGTCGGCCACATTAGAGGATTGTCATCTCTCTCTCATAGTCGCAGCGTGCCGGGCAGAACCGCCTCGCCATAGGTCAGCGCATGCAGGTGTGCCGCGCATCGCGCACGAGATTCTGACCTCGCAACTCCGACAGTTGGAGCGCGACGGAATCGTCTCACGGGTCGACGGCGCTTACGCCTACAGCGCCTGCCCATCGTCACCGGAAGCGCGACGCAGCCCGTGGCCTGGATCGCGGAGGACGGCCGGTGCCTGGCGACACGTCGCGATGATGAACCGTCGCGGCGCATCGCCCTCGCATGGTCAGGGGTTCGAGAGAATAAGTCGCTCGGCAGCCACTCGCACAGCTTCCGGGAACGGGCACGCCTTCCGCACACGCCGATCAAAGTGCACCGTCGTCAAATCGCATATCGAGGCGATCTGATCAGTCTCGGCGTTGCGCATCGTATGAATGAACTGAATACGGCGTAAACGTGCGTCGACCAGGTGGCTCCAAATCTCGATGACATCCCCAGCCATGAGCTCGTGCTGATACCTGATATTCTGCTGGACACCAGCTATCCCGAACGGCTCGCCGCGAAAATACGACGGGCTCAGCCCGATGTGCGCGAAGAGATTCCAGGTCGCTTCATCGAATTTTCCAACGTACCACATGACGTTCATGTGACCCATGTGGTCGCAGTGCCAGGGGAGGATCGCGCCGCGGTATGTGACGAAATCAGACATAGTATTCCCTCGGTCATCCTCTCACACGTTGATCGCACACGTCGACCCACTCGGCGCCAGTGATGGCCGCCATGCGCAGGGGATCGATGATGACGGCGCTGTGCGTCGCGCCACCACCAGTCACAACGACATCGAAGCGCTTCAACTGCAGATCGCAATAGATCGGCAACGACGATATCAGTCCGAAGGGACACATGCCACCCGGCACGTGACCCGTGAGAACGGCGGCCTCCTCGGCCGCCACGAAGCGCGCCCTGCCACCGAAGACAACCTTGGCCTTGGTGTTGTCGACCCTGGCATCACCGCAGGCCATCACGATGACATGCTGTCGATCGGCGACAGCCAAGACGAGGGACTTGGCAATCTGCGCCGGCTCCACCCGCAATGCCGCGGAGAGCCAGCTCGTCTCACTCGGGCGATCCAGGTCTATCACGACCACATCAGGCGCGTGTTGAGCCAGGAATGCCCGAACGCTCTCGATACTCATGTCTCAGCCGGCAACGCGATTGCGTAACGTGCCGACGTGCTCGATGGCGACCTCGATCACATCGCCTTGTCGCACCTGCTGCGTCTGGCCAGGCGTCCCGGTGAAGACGACATCTCCGGGAACGAGGGTGACGTATTGGCTGATATAACTCAGCAGCACGTCGGGCGAGAAGACCAGCTCTGACGTGTTTGATGATTGCCGTACCTGACCATTGACTCGGGTCTCGAGCGCGAGGCTTCCGTAGTCGAGTCCCGTGACGATCGCCGGACCGATCGGCCCAAATCCGTCTGATCCCTTGGCGCGAAACCATTGCAGGTCCCCGAGCAGCCATTCGCGGTCGACCAGATCGTTGCAGGCCGTGACGCCAAAGACACGGCTGCGCGCGTCGGCGACCGAGACACCTTTGGCCACCGTGCCGATGACCAGGGCGAGCTCCCCCTCGAAATGCACGTTCGTCGCGTCAACCGGAAAGACGATGTCGGCCTCGTGTGGGATGAGGCTGGTCGGGAACTTGGCGAAGACCACCGGACGATCGCTCGGTGCAGGTCGACCAGCGACCGTCACAAAGATCCCCTCTTCTTTCTCGACATGCCGGCGATGGCTCGCGTAGTTGAGGCCTACCGCCAGCACCTTGGAGGGTTCGCACGGCGTGAGCAGCTTGACCGCGGCGAGTGGGAACGAACGGCCCGTTGGCTCGACTGATTGAAACGGTGGCCCTTTCAGCTCCTCGACGGCATCGTTGGTCAGGAGCCCATACGCCGGGCTACCATTATACGCGAACCGGATGAATCGGCTGATCTCGCACATGGCCCCATGATGCGCGACTGCGGAGGTGATGTCTTGAAAGATCGTGCGCTTCCATCGCCAGGGTCGAGCTTCGTCGTCACCACACGCGCCGCGCCGGGCATTGAGACGATGCGAGCGATGCTCTTCGGACATGCCTTCTCATCCCACCGGCACGACACGTATGCCATTGGCGCCACCGCGCTGGGGGTGCAGATCTTCAGGTATCGCGGCGCGGCGAGGCACAGTATCGGCGGATGCGCGTTCGTGATTCATCCCGATGAGGTGCACGATGGTCGCGCAGGAGACGAGCGCGGGTTCGGATACCGGATCGCGTATATCGAGCCTTCGCTGATTCTCGCGGCGAGCCATGGGCGCTGCCTCCCGTTCGTCCGCACGCCGATCGTCGACGACCCTCGATTTGTGCAGACGGTCGAGGCCATCCTGTCGCTGGCGGACGACCTGAGCGATGACGTCGCAGCGACGTGTGCCATCGCCGCGCTGACCGACGCACTCTGGCGGCTCGCGGGTTCGAGTGTCCCGTCAGTGGTGCGTCTGCGACTGGCCGGCCTGCATGCGGTGCGCAACGCATTGGTCGCATGCAACGGCGAACGAATGGGCATGGCCGAGCTGGAGAGAATCGCGAACTTGAGCCGGTGGGAACTGGCCCGGCAATTTCGCCGGGCGTTCGGTGTCAGCCCCTATCGGTTTCATATGCTGCGCCGCCTCGAGCAGGCACGCCGGCGCATGGCCGCGGGCGCGCGGCTCGCCGACGCCGCACTCGAATGCGGCTTTGCGGATCAGTCGCATTTCACACGTCACTTCCGCAATGCCTACGGGATGTCACCTGGGCGATGGCGGTGTCTAGCCAACGGGACGAAGCCAGCCGTTCAATCGGCAGCCGGCTGATCGACGACCGTTCCTTCGCCGACAACCACTGCCTCGCCGCCGACCCGCACTTCTTCGAGCACTCCGCCGCGGGCTGAGAGCGCTATGTGAATGCGACTTGGCCGGCCCATGCGGACGCCTTGAAGGCTCACCATCCTCGAGGCGTTGTCGGTGGACACGGCGTTGTACCGCAGGAGATACGCGCCCAGTGGCCCGCCAGCGGCGCCGGTGCCTGGATCCTCCGGAATACCGATGCAGGGCCCGAACATGCGACTGTACACCGTCGCATCATCGTTCGCCGGCTGGCACGAGAATACAAATACCGGGAGCTCTTCGCGATCCACGGAGCGGAGTAACGCGCACAACCTCCCACGCTCGATGGATGCCGCATCAACCGCCGCGCGCGAACGGAGTGCAACGTACACAAAGGGCACTCCGGACGACACGACTTGCACCGGCAAGGTTCCGCCCGCGAGGTCGCCCGGTTGCACTCCGACTGCCGCGGCAACCGCAACGCTGTCGGTGAGGATGGGCCCGAATGTGGGAATCGGCTGGGTCATCCAGGCAAAGCGCAAGGCGTGCGGGCCCCATTCGAGTCCCACGGTCGTTGGTCCTATGCCGAGGCCGAGCACCGCCTTATCAGCGCTGGCACGCAGTCGTCTCGCACCGGCGAGCGCAAACACCGTTCCAATCGTCGGACTCCCGGCCATCGGTAGCTCTCGCGATGGAGTGAAAATGCGAACCCGCGCGATGGTCTCGGGAGCGTCGGGAGGAAACACGAACGTGGTTTCGGGGAGCGCCATTTCGTTGGCGATCTGCTGCATTCGCCGCTCGTCGAGTCCCGCCGCATCGGGGAGCACTGCCAGCTGGATGCCGGTGAATGGCTGATTCGTAAACACATCGAGGCGGACGTACCGAAAAACGGACATTGGCTTCCCACTCCTTCATTTGAGCGAATAGATCGTCCAGGCAACGGACAGGATCTTCCACTGCCCATCCATTTTGCACACCTGCCAGGCCTCGAGGCCGGAATGGTGCACCTTGTCGTTGATGACAAAATCGTAATTGAATGTCACCAGGCCGAGTGGACCGTCCTGGTGAATCGCGATGTTGCGGAATCGTTCTTCGAGTTTGTCCTTCGACGTCGCGAGGAGCTTCGCGAATCCATCGAGCTGGCTCGAGCCAATGCCATCGAACTGAGCGTCATATTTGCGGACGCTGTCAATCTCGTCCTGGGTGTTCGTGTGATGAAAGAGCACATTCGGGTTCAGCACGAGCTTCGTGAGGGCGTATCCGTCTTTGCGAATGACGTCCTGACGGAACTCCTCCAATACGCCACGAATCTTCATGACGTCATCGGCATTGGAGTTGAATGTGGGTTCCGCGTCCTGCGCCGACGCGTGAGAGGCAAAGCCGCACAGCAGAACGGCAATGCATCCCGCGTACATTCTCACATTATTCATGGCATTGTCCTTTCCGATCACGATTGAGGTTGGACGGATGGGCGCTTCGCCGAGCTCAGTGCGCCGCAGCCTGACGCGCGATGAGATGACGGGTCAAGTATTCCGCTGTTGCCTGGAAGAACCGGATCCAGTGGCGATACACCAGCGGCTCGTGTGTCTCGTCGGGGAGGATGATCTGCTCGAGGTCGACGCCCTGCGCGCGGAGTGCGGTGATGAGCTCCGGCGCCTGCGCATAGGGCACGTCGCGATCGTCGTCGGCTTGGGCGATGAGCACGGGCGAGCGCCAGCCGCGCACCGCGGCCATCGGCGACGACTGGAACGCCACGCGGGCGTCGTCGCGCGTCGTGTCGGCCGGCGGCGGGAAGAGAAGCGCGCGCCAATCATGCACGCCAGCATAGTCGACGCCGGCGGCAAACAAGTCGGGATACCGCGACAGCGCCTGCGCGGTCATGAGACCGCCATAGCTCAAGCCCCACACTCCGATACGTGCCGGGTCGACGTCCGGACGATCTCTCAAAAAGAGCCCCGCGCCCTGAAGATCCTGATTCTCGCTCGCGCCCTGGGCGCCAAAATTTGCCGGCTTCCGGAAATTGAGCCCGTACCCAATGCCGCCGCGGTAATTCACCGACAGCACGACGAAGCCCTGGCTCGCGAGATATTGGTTCACCCCGTACAGGTAGCTGTACGCACCTTTCATATGCCATCCGAGCAGCATCTGCCGAGTCGGTCCGCCGTGGAGGAACACGACTGCCGGATGCCGCCCACTCCCGGCGGGCAGAAAGAGCTGCCCGTGAATCATCATGCCATCACCGGACGAGAAGACGACTGGCTGAGGGACAACGAGCTGCGCCGACGGAAAATCCGTGGGGATCGCCTCCGCGGCGAGGTCGTGCACCGCAACCGCGCCGGTGACGATCGCCGGATGCATCGGACGTCGCGCGTCCGATCGAAGCACCGCGATGGTCTTCCCGTCACTCGCGACAACGGGATAGCTCTCGATTCCCGTACCCGGCGTGAGCTCGACCGGTACGTTGCTCCCCACCCCGACGCGCCACACGTGCTGGCGATCGCTGTCGTTGGCGTTCCCAGCGTAGACGATGTCTTGCCGATTCGGGTTCAGCGATGCCGTGAAAATCTCGAAGTCGCCGGGCGTCATCTCGACCACGTTGCCGCCTCGCGCCCGGATACTATAGAGATGGAGCCAGCCCGTCTTCTCCCACGGAAAGACGATCCGGTCGTCAACGCCCCAGAACAGCTGGTGGTCGGCGACGAGCGGCTGATAGAGACTGCCCGCGCCGTCATCGGCTGTCCACATGGCGTGGCCATCTCCCGTCGTGACGTCCGCGATCCAGATCGACCACGGATGCCCGGTGCGTCCCTCGAGAAAGACGTCTCGGCCCCCGGTCGGCACGCGAACAAACGCCACCCGCGAGCCATCTGGCGACCACTCTGGATCCCCATCGTGATCCACGCTCGGCGCGAGCCACACCACGGATTTTGACGCGGGGTCGTAGACGCCAACGAAGTCGTGATCACCGCGAGCGCTCACGAACGCCAGCTTCGACCCGTCGGGCGACCAGCGGAGCGAGCCGCTCCGACCCTTCTCGCTGATCAGCGATTCGGGCTGGCTGCTCCCATCGAGATGGGCCGCCCAGATGTGACCGCCCGATTCATAGGCGACAATATCGCCCTTCGGTGAAACCGTGGGAGCGTGACCGTCCCCGAGCTTTCGAGGAGCGCCGCCATGGACACTGACAGCGTAGATCTCCTGTCCGAGATCGCCAGACGGAAGACTGCGCGGATTCGTCCCCTCCCCGGGAGTGAGGCTTCCGCGGACGTACACGATCGTCTCACCATCCGGGCTCCACGCCAAGTCGCCGACCTCTTGCCCGTCGTCGCCGGAATATGTGGTCACGGCCCGGGCTGCATACGAGCCATCGGCGCCAGGTTCGGCCACCCAGACATTGCGGCTGCCCCTGGCGTTGAACACCCAGGCGATCCGTCCTTTCGCCGGGGCGGCGATCAGCTCCGTCGGGAATGGCGCGCCGAGGACCTGCTCAATCGTGAACGCAGCAGTTTGGGCGCCTACTGGCGCGGCCAGCAGCAGCGGGAAAGCTCCCGCGAATCGGATGGATCGTCTGAGCTCGCGCATGGGTCCCATGATGCGCGACTGCGGGGGCTCTGTCTTGAAAGATTGTGCGCTCAGACAGGTTGAGGCCCGATTGCACGGATCGTTGAGCTAGTCCGCTTGCAACACTCGCGCAGGATCAACGCGGCTGGCATACCGCGCCGGAATGTACGCAGCGATCACCGCAACGCAGAGCAGCGTCACACACGCGCCGCCGAGTGCAATCGGATCCGCCGGACTGATTTCGAACAGGAGCGACCGCAGAAATCGCGACGTGATGAGCGCACCGAGAAGGCCGAACGCCGCTCCCGACGCTGAGACGGCGAGCGCCCGAGTAAGGACCTCTCGGCGAAGGCGCTCCGGCGTAGCACCGAGCGCCATCCGTACGCCGATGTCGCGCGTTTGCTCGCGGACCAGGGACGCCATCACACCGTAGAGCCCTACCGCTGCCAACAGCAGAGCGGTGAGTCCGAAGGCCGACAACAGTGTCGCACTCAAGCGCGGTCGCGCCAATGGCTGCGCGAGGTAGTCGTCCATGCTCTGGACGCGCCAGACGGTCACGTCTGGATACACATCGGCGACGACGCGTCGGATGGCCGGCGCCAACCCGACGACGTTCGTCGCGGTGCGCAACGCGATGAGGCCCTGCCAATAGAAGGTTTGGCGCCACGACAGAAATACGGTCGGCGGAGCCTCCGAGAGCGAACGGTAGCGGATATCGGCGGCGATACCGACGACCGTGACCCATGGCTGCTTGCTATGTGCGAGCCGCAGCCGTTTGCCGATCGGATCCTGACCGGGCCAGAAGAGGCGGGCGGCGGCTTCGCTGACGACCGCGACGTGGGGCGCGTTGCCCTGGTCTGTGGCGAGAAAGCCCCGCCCGCGGCGCACCGCTATGCCCAAGGTTCTGAAGTAATCCGCATTGCCGATTTCGATAGGGACCATTGGATTGGCTGCCGCTTGGGCTGGAGACTGGCCTTCGATCTCCCACACGCCGGACACATCGAGGCCACTGAATGGTGGTTCGAGGAGCGGCGTCGCAGACGTCACACCTGGAATCGCCATCAGACGCGGCTCCAGCGCTTCGTACACGGGGAAGGCGTGCGTGACCGTGTCCCAATGGCGGTCGGGAATCGTGAGCTCCGCGAACGCGAGATGCTCGGGCGCGTATCCCAAGCGCACCGTCTCGAGCTGCCGCAGGCTTCTGGTAAGGAGCCCCGCGCCCGCCAACATGATGAGCGCGAGCGCGACCTGCGAAGCGACGAGCAGTTGCCGTGTGCGCCGTTGCTGTCGCGTCGAAACGCCCGCCCGGGCATCCAGGCGAAGGGCCGAGACGGCATTCCGGTGCACGGCCGTCAGTGCCGGTGCGATCCCGAACAGGAGTACGGTCACGAGTGTGACGCCGGCGGCGGTCCCCAGGGGCGACCCGCCCATCTGAACGACATCGAGTCCCGGAAGTTGCGGCGGCGCGGCCGCGATCAGGGCGCGACGCGCCGTCTCGGCGATGACGAGCCCGAGAGCGGCGCCGCCCAGGCCCAAGAGGATGTTCTCGATGAGCAGCTCGCGTGCGACATCCGCGTAGGTCGCGCCGAGCGCGCGCCGTACCGCCAATTCTCGCGCGCGTCTCATGGCGCGGAGCAACAGCAGATTGCCGGCGTTCACGCATGCGACGAGCAACAGGAGGCCTGCGGCCGACGCGAGGACGACCAGCGCGGGCCGCGCATTTCCGACGATCGCAACGCGCAATGTCCGGATATCGGCTCGGGCAATGTTGAGGCTCGCCGAGCGACGTGCGCTGATGCGCTCCATGGCCGCGAGGAACTCGGCACGGGCTGCCGCGGGAGAAGCGCCGGGCGCCAGCCGTGCGAGGATGTCGACCGAATAGAAGCTCGCCTCCAAGGGAGTCCAGCAATCCGTGCCAGCGGGAAAGTCGAGCCCAGGCGGCGCCACACCAACGATCGTGAACGTCCATCCCGTGCCTGGCTGCGTCAGGTGGTGGCCGACGATGGACGGATTGCCACCGAACCGGCGTCGCCAGGCACCATAGCTGAGCACCACCACGCGTGAGGCGCTGTCGTCCTGCGAATTCAATAGTCGGCCGAGCACGGGGTGCGCGCCGAGCACATCGAAGAAGTTGTTGGTGACGTCGGCCTGGCCGAGGTGGATCGGTTGATCGCCGTCCAGAAAGGGGAAATCGTACGCGCCCCAGTCCCCCACGCCGGCCATGTCGCGCATCGTGCGACTCTCGCGGCGAGCTTCGTCCAGCTCGCGGTCGGGCATCGCCACGTCGGTTCCCGCACGATCGAGTGTGCGCGGCAGGACAATCCGGTCCTCATCCCTGACAGGCAGGCGGTGGAGGAGCGCGGCGCTGAACACAACCCACATCGCGGTGGCCATGCCGATGCCCAGGCCCAGAACGAGAACCGCCGTCACCGTGAACGTTGCGTTGCGGCGCAACCCGCGTACGGCGACCCGCACATCCCGCACTAGTCGGTCCATACGCTGTCGCCTCGCTTCAGGTAGTCCTTCTGGCTTCGCAGCACCTGGATCCTATCGCGAGCGCCCAGGTCGGGCAGCCCCACTTACGCGAACTCGTCCGAGCCCGTGCTTCTGCCGTCAGGTACCTCATGACGCGACTAGAGTTCCTTGTGCGATGGCGTACCCGACGCGGCGAGTTAGTTCAGGTAGGGGTGTCCGGCTCGACCACGCATCTCATCGCCGGGACCTAGCCCTCGACGCGGAGCGCGGTCGCTAGGTCGATTCGGCTCGCGCGCCAGCCTGGTGCGAAGCTCGCGGCCGCCGCACCTCCGGACAAGAGAAGCGCGACGCCGACCAGGACTCGCGGATCATAGGGTGAGGTCTCATAGGGCAGTGCCGCAATCACGTGTCCGGAGGCGGACGACGAGGGACACAATCGACGCGCATTGGGCGGCGAGAGCCAGTCGCAGTCCCAATTCCGAGCGCCGCTGAGTGACGCCGGGCTTGGCGGTGTCCCTGTCCGCCTGTGGGAACGGTCATGTCACGGCCGGACGTTGCGACAATTGTGTGCCGGCATCACCGCACTGCGAACCTGTTGCTGGATAGGCGCTTTCCCGCTGCGCGGCGTACGGCACGGTTCGTTCATTACGAGGTGGTGTCTTTCGCAACCGGAATATGGACATGGAAATCGCCCGAGAGCTCTGGTACCCCGCCCATGATTAAGCGTCTCTCCCTCCTGGCGCTCGCGCTGATCGGCCCCTTGACCGCTTCAGCACAAGCGAGAAAACAGGTTCCGCTGCCGGCGGCGCAGGGCACCTTTCCAAATATTTCTGGGGCCGTGTGGGCCGGAAACCTGCTGTTCCTGAGCGGGTGGCTCGACCCGGACCTGGACACACACACCGATATCAAGTCACAAACCATCGGTGTCTACAAGGACATTCAGAAGTTCCTCGAATCGCAGAAGCTGACGCTGGGCGATGTGGTGATGATTCATGCCTACATCGGGAGCGAAGCCGAACATGCCGGATATTCAGCCGGGTATAACGAGATCTTCGGCACGGACCAACCGAACAAACCCGCGCACACGTTACTGCAGGTCGTGCTGCCCGCTGCTAGGCATGGCGCTTTGGTAGAAATCGACATCATCGCAGTCCGTCCAACGTAGCGGCCAATGGTCCTCGGATTCGTTGGCAAAGGAAATGGGCGCGGCGCCCTTCCAAATGGCACACGTTTGCACGACTATGGCGAGCATCCGCTAGGGCGGATGATGATCGACGAGAGCGGGCGCTACTCGATTCAGATCTACCGGAGCGACCTGCCAAAGTTCGCGTCGGGCGATCCGGAGAAGTCGAGTCCCGCGTCTGCCGGACGGCACCGTTCCTATTTCAGAGTGGCGGCGTGACAAATAACCTTGCCGAGAATCTGCTCCACGACCTGCGGTACGCGGTTCGTGTGCTGCTGAGATCCCCCGGGTTTTCTTTCATAGCAATCGCCACCATGGCGCTCGGCATCGGAGCCACCACGGCGATCTATAGCGTCATCGATGCCACGCTGCTGCATCCGTTGCCGTATCCAAATCCGACTGAGCTGATTCACATCGAGGACGACCTTCCCGGCGCGGGCGCGCAGGATGTCGGCATCTCGACCCCTGAGTGGAGAGACCTCGAGGGCTCCGGGATATTCAAGGCCGTGGCGATCGCCGGCCACGGCGCAAACGTCAACCTCACCGGCGGCGCGCACCCCCTGCGTCTCAGCTTCAAGGCTGTTACGCCAAACTACTTCCAGGTCCTCGGCGTCAGCGCCCAGCTGGGGCACACATTCGACCCGCGCGATGTCACCCCCGGCTACAACCTGCAGGCCGTGATCAGCGATGGGCTTTGGCGGAGGGAGTTCGGGGCAGACCCGAGCATTGTCGGCAAAGTGCTACGCCTGGACAACGACCCGTATCAGGTCGTCGGCGTCATGCCGCGCGGGTTTCGCGATCAGGGCTCGACCGGCGACGAACAGAGTGTGGAGCTGTGGTTGGGTGCGGGCTACGTCGGCCTCCCATTTCCGCCGCCGGAGCGCGGTACGCGTCTGCATCGAGCGGTCATCGCGCGCCTCGTGCCGGGTCTCTCGATTGCGGCCGCGCAGGGCCGCCTCGATGCGCTGGTTGCATCGCTCAAGAAGCAATATCCGGCGGACTATCCGACACGGGCCGCATGGACCGTGCGCCTGATTCCACTCAGCGACAGCGTGGTCGCCGGCGTTCGCCAATCGCTCGTTCTGCTGTTCTGCGCGGTGGGATTGGTCCTCCTGATCAGTTGCGTCAACGTCGCCAATCTCCTGCTCACCAGGGCCAGCGCGCGAGGTCGCGAGATCACGGTTCGCCTGGCCCTGGGAGCGCAGCGAACGCGCCTCATCGGCCAGCTGCTGACCGAGATTCTGCTGCTGTTCCTGCTCGGTGGAGTCGCTGGTTTCGCCATTCTCGCCTCGGCCCAGCGTTTCCTGTTGCAACTTGTTCCGGAGAGCCTCCCGCACTTGAACGACATCGGAGTGGGATGGGGCGTGCTGGGATTCGCAATGGCCGTCTCTGTCGCAGCCGGAACGATCTGCGGGCTTGCTCCCGCATGGCTCATGAGCCGCGCCGATTTGATCGGTGCGCTTCGGCAGGAATCACGCGGCTCCAAGGGCTCCAAGGAACGCACGCGCGCCCGCCACATGCTCGTCATCAGCGAGTTGGCGCTCTCCCTCGTACTCATGGTCGCCGCGAGCCTTCTCTTGCGCAGTTTCTGGGACTTGTTCCAAGTGCAGCCCGGTTTCAATCCTGACCGTGTGATGGCGATTCAGACCTGGCTGCCTGGACCCAACGATCCCGCCGCGGATATCTATCGAACCGCCACCCAGGAATCGGTCTTGCTGCGCGAGATTCTGCGCCGCAGCCGAAATCTGCCGGGCGTGGAAGATGCGGCCATCGGCGACGCGGCCGCTCTGCCGCTAGGCCACGACCAGGGCGATGTCCAGTCGCTGCTCTTGATGCGCGAAGGCCTCGGAACAAAGGCCAATGAGGCGCCCGTGATCAATGGATCCCTCGTTTCGCCCGAGTACTTCCATCTGTTGGGCATGCCACTTATGCGCGGACACGTTTTCACCGATCAGGACCTCGAGGCGACGCCCCAGGTTGCGGTGATCAATCAAGCCGCGGCCCGCACCTACTGGCCGGGCCAGGATCCAGTGGGTCAACGCATCCGCCTCGGCTCGGCGAGTGATGGGAATGTGAGGGGGTCTATCAACAGTGCCTGGACCACGATCGTCGGCGTGGTTGGGGACGCGCGCACGGAATCCTTGGGCGAAGCGGTCGCTCCGCAGATCTACGGCAGTGTCTACCAGCATCCCTTCAAGGGCGTGGCCATCTTTCTTCGCGGACGCCTCGATCCCCGCGCCATCCCCGCACAAGTTCGCGAGCAGATTCAGTCCGTCGACCCGGAGCTTCCCGTCTTCGGCGCGCAGACCATGGATGACGTCCTCGCCGCTTCGCTTTCGATCAGGCGATTCTCGATGGAGATGGTAGCGTTCTTTGCGGCCACGGCCCTGCTGCTCGCCGGACTTGGCATCTACGGAACCATCTCTTTTGTGGTCAACGAGCAACGACGTGAAATTGCCATTCGCCTCGCGCTGGGGGTTCAACGACGCGATATCCTCACGATGGTTCTGCGCCGGGGTCTCGGTCTGGCCGCCGCTGGCGCCGCGATAGGGTTGGTCGGTGCGCTCATCGTCTCGCACCTCATGGCCGGACTACTCTACGGCGTGTCGCCTACCGATCTACCCACCTTCGCGGGCGTCACCCTCGTACTGACCGCGGTCGCGCTGGCCGCCAGTTATATCCCGGCGCTACGCGCCATGCACCTCGATCCCATCACGATACTCCAGTCCGAATGACGTCGGCGGGAACGTACGTCAACCGAGCTGTGTCTTCGCCGATGACATCGTTGGCCACGAGCCGGAGCGGCGGCCGAGGGCCAGCGAAGAATGGCGTGCCGCGACCAACGACGAAGGGGCGGTAGTAGAGTCGATACTCATCGATAAGACCCCAATCGGTCAGGCTTCGCGCGAGGTTCGGCCCGCCAACGTGAATCTCCCCATCGTGCTGAGATTTGAGCCCGCGTACCGCCGCCTCGACGTCATCGGCGATGAGCGTGGCATTCGGGCCGACTGACTCGAGCGACCGCGACACAACCCACTTCGGCTTGCGCCGCCATAGGGCCGCGAAGTCGTGATCCTCCGCGTCCCAGTCGGAATGGTCATCGTCCCAATACCGCATGATCTCGTACATTCGGCGACCGAACACACTTCCGGTCGCGTCACGCTCTACCTGGCTGAAGTGACGGGCGAGCATGGGAGGAGGTGGGCCAAGTACCGTGTGGTCGACGTAGCCGTCCAAGGACTGTTGCAATCCGAATACGAGCTTCGCCATGCCGCCGAAACTAGGCACCGAACGAGGCACCGGCAATCGCACCTGCTCGGGATGCGCCAGCGATCCAGATGTTGTTGCCGCGGTCCTGATCGATCAGCCGGTGATCGGGATCGAGCTCGATCCGGGTGCAGCGGATTTTTCTGCTCCGCGGCCGCAAGGTAATGATCGATCGCGACCTCGCGGCGCTCTACGAGGTCGAGACACGAGCACTCAATCAGGCCGTCCGGCGCCACATCGATCGCTTCCCCCCGGTTTTCATGTTCCAACTGACGTCCCACGAGATCGACGATTGGAAATCACAGATTGTGATATCCAATCGCGAACGCATGGGGGTACGAAAGCCACCTATTTGCGTTCACGGAGTACGGCGTCGCGATGCTTTCGAGCGTACTGACTAGTGAACGCGCCGTGCAAGTGAACATCGCGATCATGCGAGCGTTCGGTCGACTTCGGTCGATGCTCCTGACGCAGGTCGCACTCGCGCGCCGTCTGGACGACCTCGAAGCGCGATACGATCAACAGTTCGAAGTCGTGTTCGATGCGATACGCGAGCTCGTGGCATCGCCGCCGGACGAGCCCTCGCACCGCATTGGTTTTGATACAGACGCGGAGGCAACCAAAGCACAACTCATCGACTCGTGAGCCGTGACTTTACCGCGACCCCTTAGCACAGTTGATCTCCTGGTCGTACACCGGGCGATCAGACACGTTGAGGCGACACTTCGCGAGTTAAGTGGCTTGGGGTGCCGCTTGACGTCGCAACAGGTGCCGTTGGAGGTCGCAGTAGACGAACTGCTCGGCGACCGGCGTCGCCCTTCTAACTCGCTGATAGAGTTAGGATTACAAACTGGGGCGGCTGGATTTGAACAGCGATCTCCCGGTTAACAGTCTCCCGGTACGACACCTACAAAACGACAATTTGCTGCCTTTCTGGGCGATTCCGAGCGTCGGTGCCGGAGTCCTCGACCCCCTTACACACAGAAAGCCGTGCCCGTGGGCATCTCGCGGTGATGCTGACTCCCGCTACAAGCCACTTAAATATCCTCTGCAAGATCGGTCGATTCGAGTGTGTTCTCGCCCGCAATGAGATAGTGCCGAATCTTGCTGAGGACTCGTGCGTTGAGGGGATAATTAACCTCGGGAGTTCCCAGCCAGAACACTGCTTCTGCGACCCTCTCGCCGTCTGCCGTATCGGTGTCCCATCGAAATCGATCCGACGCTTCCATGCAGAAAAGCAAATCGCCCAGCAGCTCAAGAGACAGCGCGCCGCTTGCCACAGCGTCGACCAAGCGAGCAACGTGCGCAGCCTCTACCGTGAATTCGTGACTCATGGGCACGACCCGGTAGTTGGCAGAGGATCGAAATCCCGCGGGCTCTAACGCTTGGCGCGTCCCTTCGAGATCATCGGATAGCTCTTTCGCAGTAGTATGGCCTTCGAAGAAGTGCTGAAGTACAATCTCTTTCATAGTGGACCCGAGACGTAGCTTCACAAACGACAGCTCCACGAATTTATGCCGACTTTATCGGCCCGCAGCATCATCGCACGCATTCGCCGATTAGAGTTCCAGAATGGTTGACGACTCCGACGGGATGCCATCCATGGACCTCGTGCCATTTGCTCCAGTTCCTCAGCCTCAGAGTCGCGAGTCCGGTGCGAAGCTCATCATCGGCGTGCCGGACGGGATACGCTTGGAAATCCCGGCTGGCCCACTGCTCACTCGAGCAGCCACCTTCTGGCGAAGGCCAGCGCCAGTCGGGGTAGTGGCTACAACCGGCGATATTTCCCTTCAGTCTTACTGCGAGGGGAGCGCGGTGGTCTACGCCGAAATCATTCACCCAGGTTCTATGGTGTGCCCGGTCCATCGCATCGACGTCGAGCAATGGCTGTTTAATGAGGGTGTCGACTTGGGCGTCCAACCCTTCTTCGCGCACGTGGAAGGTCGCAGCGAGGAGCGCCACACTCGCGCCCGTATTGAACTCAAGCTTGGTGAGGCTCAGATAAAGCGCATAAAGGGAGTTATGGGAGATGCGCTCTGGAAGTCCGAAGTCATGCGGCTAGTGGGAATTCCCTATAACCAGCGGCTACGTGTTCGATTCCACTTCCGCGGCCATGGCGAGAAGAGCTCGCCAATGTACGAGTTGAAGTACCACAATATCGCCGTGCAGGCCTTGGGAAACCTCGAGCGCGCAATCGAAGACCTTTAGAAGCCCGCCCGCAGTCAGTCGGTAGCCGCTAGCTCTGGCTCTTGAGGTCGCGATACGAATTAGGCGTAGATACCGATAGGCAAGACTTGGAAGGCCGGCCCGCGAATTTCCGCCTGCAACTCGGGAATGCGGAACGCGCCTTCCTTGGCGGCGGTTTCCAAACTCGCGAACATCTCTGGTAGGAAGCCGCCCGACAAAGCCCCTAATGCGGCCTTTCGTACAAGGCTAATCGTCTCCTCACTGTTACCAATCACGCGGACGATTTTCCCCAGCACTGTAAAATGCCCATCGACCAGATCGGCCATCGTGGGATCGGATAAGAATTCTTCCTCGAGAGTGATTACGGCTGTGCTCGCACAGGACAACGTTTCGCTGACGATATCAACAGTGCCACCTGCCTTAAGCTTATCTCGAAATAGTTCCATCTTTGGTTTGAGCTTGCGCATGTCCGGGCCGGTGGTTCTGCCCTTGGGACCTGGATTCGGAGGATCTATGAACGCGGTGTACATCTCGACGATCGACAGCATAGTGTCCATCGCTTCAATCAGAGGGTTGCGATGGAGCGTCGTAGAGAACTCAACCAGATCGCCAATCTTTGGTAGATAGGTCTCGACATCACTCTGCACGAGCTCCTCTGCCACCATCATATCGCGCAGCTTAAACAACAGCGAAGCGGGTGTGTGAATGCGCTCTTCGCTTTTCGCGACACTTCCCGATTGCTCCGCCGTCGCTCCGGCGCGCGCTGACAGGTCGATCTTGAGTAAGCTCGCCAATGCCTGTGGCAATCCGAAGGTCGCTTTCACACCTGTATCGGTAGATTCCTTTCCTCCCTCCGTCGTGGTCAGTTTGGTGACTCGGGAAAGGCCATCTTGCATCATCGCAAGCAGGTCGAATACAAGCCGCTGATTCAGGTAAACGGGTATCAGCAGACGACTGCGACTCACTCTGGCTCCAAAGCCGAAACAACATCGACGACTACCAGCGGCGCGAAGGTTTCCATATCGGTGACCTGCACCCTGCCGACAAGGGCCGTGACGGTACATAGTATGGGCCGCTGCATATCGATTCGAGTCCCCTCCGCGATTTCCTCTAGCTTTGGAGTGAGATTGGGGAATTGGCCTTCGATCAACTTCAGCACTTTGCCGCGCGCGTCACCACGGAAATCAAAGGTTGCTATGTAATTCAGCCCGTCTCTAGTTGTTGTCGCTGAACAGCTGAGGGCGCCGTCAGGTAGTCCATACAGAAGTTGGATGGGTAGATCCGGAAACACCAGCGTCGTGTGTCCTGCACCTATACCCACGATGTACGCTCCGAAGTCAGGCAGATAGTCACTTCGCCGGGCTGGCGCGGCCAGGCTTAAACGCTCTTTGGCGCCGATCGCAAGCGCCTGCTGCCGTTGATTGAGCCGGAACTCCACTGCAATCACGGCTTCACTCAGAGACGTCGCCAATCCAGCGCGCACCGCTAGTTCTACTTCGGCTTTGTAGCGCGGCCGGCTATCGATTTCGACGAACCCTTCCGAATCTACTCGGATCGAGATGGGCTCAATTCGCATACATGCGTGAGTATCGCGACAGAGGCTTCGATAGATTGCACTATTCATTTCCAGCGCGCCTGCAGGCACTGTTGTGCCTCGCTCCGCAGCAATTTTCTGATACGCCTGCCCGATGGACGATGCGAGGTTCTCGCCCAAGAAATTGTCTGGGGCGCCACGCTTGCGCTGTGCAAGCTGATTTCGCTCCTGCAGAACAACCGCAGCCGCTGATGGGAAGCGCGATTGCCAGATTGCAACCAACTGGTCTTCAGCCGCACGGATGGAGACGTCTTCGCCGCCGCGTAAAACTGCGTCTTTCGCCTGGTAGTACAACCAGGCCCGTGTGCCCACTGCTATGTGATCGTCGGCAGTACCAAGGATTAAAAGGCGCTGCGCAGCCTCAAAGGCAACTCGAACCATTGCGTAGGCGCGATACGGCCGTTCGGTTTCAAGAAGCTGAAGCGCCGTCTCCGCCGCATCAATCGTATCGTCAATTAGGCCGATAAGGGCCAGGTCTGGCAATAACGCTTCTGCGCGCAGACCATGGCGCACGCGCAAGGATCGCAGGTTGGCGAGATGTCCCTCAACGGAAGCCATTATTTCGCGACGCGATGGTGTGCGGTGCTGAAGTGTAATCGAGGCGCTGCGCTCCTTGGTGCCATCTTCGCGGTGCGCTAGTGATCGGTTTGCGCTGCCCGACCGAGAGATTCAAGCGCATCAAGCCGCCACCCAGTGACAGGTTGGACGTACTGAAGGTTCAGGCAGCGCACCCCGGCCACCGTAGGGACTCCATCGAGCAATACAGCGCTCGTCGTATGCCCCCAGAGCAGATACCCAGATATCGTCTTATCGCCAGTGAAGCAGCCGGCGAATGGTGCTTGTCCGGCATGCTCCCTGAGCTTCGTACCGATTGCTTCGAGCTCGGATTTTAAGAGGGTATAAGGTGCGTGTGGTTCTTCGAAGCAACTAAATCGCGGTTCGGCACCGCTCTCCCACTCCTTCTCATTGACAATGCGCCAATACCGGTTGTGTTCTAGCACATTCTTGAGATTGAATACGACAGCTCCGACGTGGGCTGGTGATGCCTCGATTTGCGCTATTCCCTTTCTAAGGTGTTCTAAAAACCCCTCCGCGTGAAACCTTTGGAGAACTTTGCAGGCGAACCCCCAACGACGTCCGTCTACCGTGATTAGGACATCGGGATTGTCGCCCAGCGAATGGTCCGGATTGTCGAGCTCAACATCGCCACCACAATTCATTGCCCAGGTAGCAACTAACAGCTCGAAAATCTTTCGGCTTTGCTGATCCAGGGCTGACGAAGGTCGGTTCTGCAGTGGCTGCGGCGCATTGAGGAGACGCAGGTGCGGTATAAGCGAGTTAAATCCCGGCATATTGGCCACCCGCGTGAGCTGTCCTGCGAGCTCGGTCAGGCCCATGAAATCAGAGAAGTGTGCACGGATGTCAGCCGTCCGATCGGCAGCGAGTTCGCCGGCCTTCCGATAGGAGACGTTGAATACGTTGAGGAACATTGCCTCGAGCACACTCCCAGGTTGCACTTTGATGGCGTGACGCTCGAGTAGCCTTAGGAGATCAGCAGTCTGCTCCTCGGCGTGCACGAAAGTGTGTGCGATCATGGCGAGGTGGAATCAGCTAACAATCGTTTCAGCGACCAGACGTCAACCTTGCGAGGCTAGTCGCCGACCGCGGCGAACCATTGTGCAGCGACGTGACTGCGGCCGAATCGGCATTAGCGCCAGCTTACACTGACGAACGGCCGATAGTATCAAGGCTTTCAAACTGCACCCACCGTTCCGTCGGGCTCGTCGGGACGACTCAGCCGCGGACGTAGGTCTTCACTGAACAGTCGCAGGGTCGATCGGCAAAATACCGCGACTGCCATACCTTACAAAGTCGCCAGTATTGAACGTCAAAATATGTGTGATGTTAGCAACAAGCATTACGGCTGCCAGGCGGGCATCGTGCGACTGCTTACCGGACACGCCTAGAGAAGTTACCAGAGTTAACCACTCAGGGAACACCGCCGGAGTGTCAGCGATCAGTTGAAATAACGTTGTGAGCGTGCCCACCAACGGTTGCGCCTGGGCTGGCGAGAGACCTAAGCCGTTGTTCGCCACAGGGCGTGTCGCCGTAACCCAGAATTCGATCATGTTCTGCGCAGCCACCTTAAGGTCGTCACCGCGCCCGATTAAAATCGCGAGGGCATTCAACACTACTGGCCGCTGCGGATCTGCCGCATTGGCCCATCGAACTAGGATGTTAGTGTCAATCAGATAGTCCACGAGACGCCGAATCACCCGCGCTCGGCATCTGAATACATAGCTTCACGTCGCAACGCATCGGCCGAAGGTGCCGCGACGGATGGCAAGCCCGCGGTCGAATTCAGCAACAGTATTTTTGTCTGGGAATCCAATAGGGCCCGCTGCGACTGAACGACTGGCCGCTGACTTCTGTTGAGCAACCCAGACTCTAGCCATTCCTCAATTGCTACTTGCGCCGATTGTAAAGGACCGGCGAGTGATGCAGTGGCGGCTGGCGCAGCATTTGAACTTAGACTTGGAACCGCCGGCGCAGGCATATCTTGAGATCGCGCGTCCTCGCCTAACTTCTGCCGCTCGCGCAAAGTCACGACCATTCGGTATGGCCGCCGCCGAGCGATATAACCGGTAGAAAACAAACCGTAGTGCGGCAAGAAAGACATAGCTAGGAACCTCCTTCAAACTGCAAGCCTAGACCGCTCCATGTCCGCTCAAGTAAGAGTGTCTCAAAGGTTCGTCGAGTAGCCTCGACATCCATTTTGCCAGTTGCGACCGACAAGGCGAGCTGAATGAAGAGTCCGTTGGCTACGAGCAGCGAGTGGTCAACCGTAAGCTGCACTTGAAGAGGTGTGTCGGGAACATCCGCATGAAAAATGAGGCCAGTTCCACGATCAGTCCCGAGGCCAGCAAGAGACTTGTTCGTCAGCCCACGCAAGAAATCCGTTGACGTTGAGCGGACCAGAGTTAAGTGAGCACCGTACAATAATAGATGTGATTGGAATCCAACCTCACTTGTCAGCTTAACGAGCCCCTCCACCCCCCGTCTCACCGTGTCAAAGAATGAGTCAACTTCTTCGGGTCGGAAGTCAGTTAGTCGTGCCTCAATACGAGTGAAGCCGAAGCGAAATGACTGACGCGCCCCAAGGCTCACCCGTACACCCTGGGTCGCTGGGAGGGACTGTTCGCCCTCGATCTGATAGTCCTCCAAGCTGCTCGCTTTGTCACTAAATGCGTCGTACAAAGTCGAGAGAATCTGCCGACCGTCGCCCCAGAGAGAGAGTGGCGGACGTGCCAGTACCCCTGCGTAGTCGAATTGATTGCGGTGGAGGACTGCGTTAGCCATTTGGAATCAAGTCTCGTGTGCGTAGCAATAATCGAACACCGGCTGGCCGCCCAGGATCCCTGGATCACTCTATGCGATCCGACCCCTTTGTGCGCATGACTGATTCGCTGTCGGTTTCTTGAAATATAACGCTTCTAGGGCCTTCGACGTTTCGGATCCTTCCGCGATGACCGCCCTTCCGGTACCCATTCGAGCAGCTCGCCCGGCTGCGCGTTGAGTGCCGCGCACAGGCGGTCAAGCATGTCGTCGCCCAGTCGCTTGAACCGTCCGTTGGCATTAGCAAGGCGGTAGACCTGCGTCTCGGTAAGGCCAGATGCACGCGCGAGCTCGTACCATGACATGCCGCGTTGGGCTAGTATCTCTGTAAGACGCAATCGAACCACCTACCCTCCGCGATTGTTGAGATCGGCGAAGGATTGTGGTTATAGTTAGGTTGACGGTACTACACGCACTGTGTAGTATTGACCTCCGCTTTCACGACATCGGAGGTGCTTCCGTGTTCCCCACCCGTGTAGCCCTGAAGCAGGCGATTCGCGCACTTGCCCGGACTCTGGAGCGACATCGCGACCGAGTCGCAGCCGGCGAGGAGTTCGCGGCTTGGCTGGACAGCCATACCTACCTCGGTCGCGCGGCACCCGATGGGGCGCGCTCGAAGGTCGTCACGTGGACCGCCGCTGAGGAATGGCCTGGGTCGATCGAGTGGTATACGCTCGACGATTCAGTCATCGGCAGACCTGAGCGCGGCGGCTTGTTCTACGAGATCCCGTTCGCCGACCTGGCGCGGATGCCCCTCGTCGTTGAGTCGCCTGCATGTTCGCGCAAATCCGAGCGCGCGAGGTCCTGATCTTCTGCTCTCGCGCGTGGCGCCCTAGCCTTAGCGCGGCACAGAGCGATACTCGAAAGGCGAACTGACTCCCGACCTAATCGACACCGCGCAACGTGCAGCTGGCATCGCGCACGACCGCGCGCAGAGTGCCGTTCACGAGCTGCGAGACGCCGGCAAGGACTTGCCAGACCGAAAGGCCCTTCAGCGGACCATCGGTGATCTGGCGTCCTCGCTTTCGCCCGCGGAGTTGCGCCTCGTGCGCACCTTCGTCACCGACGCCCAGGCGCGGCTGGTGGCCAAGTTCAAAGGCATCGTTCTCGAAATCGCACTCGGGCACGATCGCAGCATCGGACTCTGATTCCGTGGATCGGTTGGATCAGCTGCGCGTGAAGTGGCGAGCCAGACGTGACGAATTCGCGCGCTTCCGCGCAAGCGTCGATGCCCCGATCCTGTGCGATGAGCTGCTCGCGGACCTAGAGAGCGCTGCTCAGGCACGCGACGAAGAAGTCCTGACACTGCGCGAGGCATCCACGGTGTCAGGTTACACCGTTGACCACCTGGCGCGGCTCATTCGCCAAGGCCGGATTCGGAATGGTGGCCGCCGCGGTGCACCGCGGATCCGCGCTAGAGATATCCCCCTGCGGCCCGGTCATGTCGCGTGCTCGGAAGATGATGCGATATCGGCCACCACACGCTATGATCCCAAGACCGACGCTCGGTCTCTCGCGAATCGGCGGCTTGGAGTTTCTCATGGCCAGTCCGACACGAAGTGACGAGTGGTATCAGCACCACGAAAAATGGACGCTATCGCTCGGTCAACGAGGGATGCGCGTCCGGCTGTTTCAAAAGAGAAAGGACGGAATATTCTTTCGCGCCGTGTGGGTCCCGGGTTCTGGATGCGATCAAGTGTCGCTCCAGACGAATGATCGGGACGAGGCAGAGCGACTCGGTCGCGAGCTGCTCGCGGAGCTGCAGGAGGCCAAAGCGCCATTGTCCGTCGGGATCGTCCGAATGGGCGAGATGGCGCGACGATATCAGGCCGAATGCACGACGCACCTCGATAACACACCGCGCACAATTACGTACGAAGCGTCTCTCATTGGACGCCTCGTTCGGTTCTTCGGGACGAACTACGAGGTGAGGCGACTCGATGAGCTTGAATGGCGCCGGTACGAGCTCGCGCGTCGATCTGGTGCGACCAAAGGCAGGAATGGCAAGCCGGATAAGCGCGTGAGTGATCGATCAGTGCACGGTGACTTCGTACTGTTGCGCACCATGCTTGGCTGGGCGTGCCGTGTGACTCGCTCGGACAGCCAACGCTGGTTGGATCGAGATCCGCTCGACGGGATTACGGTACGCCAGGAGAAGAACCCAAAGCGGCCCATCGCAGCTTGGAGTCGGTTCGTTAAAACTCGCGCCGCCCTCCAGCAGCTCGCAGCCAACGCGACAGATATCTCGACGACTCAGCGCTGGATCAAAGTTGAGTTCGCACTCGTGCTTGCCGAGGCGACCGGACGGCGTATCGGTTCGATTCGCGCGCTGTGCTGGGAAGACTTCGATTTAGACGCGCAGCACGTGACGTGGCGAGCCGAGCACGACAAGCGTGGCGTCGAATGGATCGTGCCGATGCCGGATCGCTTGTACGACGAAGTCCTGCAATTCCGAAAGGCGCTAGGAGGACTAAGCGGTCCAGTCTTCACAGGTGAACGCGACGCGAGAAAGCTCATGAACCGTCGTGTGCTCGACCGCTGGCTCACAGAAGCGGAGGAGCTAGCGGGCTTGCCGCCTCTGAGAGGCGGTTCGTGGCACCCCTATCGCCGAAAGTGGGCGACAGAACGCAAACATCTCCCGCTCGTCGACGTCGCGGCCGCCGGCGGTTGGAAAGGGACGCAGATGTTGCTCAAGTGCTATCAGCAGCCCGACCCCGACACGATCCTGTCGGTGATGAACGAGCCGTCGAAGTTAGGAGATCAGTGGGAAGCCGCTACCGGCCGAGGGCGCGGATTACGCGCCCCAACGCGCCCCCGGGCACTCGAAGCCTAGGAGCGCGGCACGCAAGCTACTGATGTAGTGGAAATTACAAACTGGGGCGGCTGGATTTGAACCAGCGATCTCCCGGTTAACAGCCGGGCGCTTTGCCAGCTAAGCTACACCCCACCGATGCGGGCGAGAAATATGGCCGATGGAAGGGCCGATCGCTATGACGCGATCGTCGTTGGGCTTGGTGCCATGGGCAGCGCCGTCGCGTTTGAAGTGGCGGGGCGCGGGAAAAGAGTCCTCGGCATCGATCGGTTCGAGCCGCCGCATACCATGGGGTCCACCCATGGGAAATCACGGATCATTCGAGAAGCCTATTTTGAGGATCCCGGATATGTGCCGCTCGTGGCGAGAGCCTTTGAGAAATGGGGGGAGATCGAAAGCCTGAGCGGGCGGCGGATATTCGAGCGAACCGGGGGGCTCATGTTGGGGCCACCCGATGGGAGGCTCGTGAGTGGGGCGCTGGCGAGTGCGAAGGAGCATCGGCTCCAGCATGAAGTGCTCGACGCGCGACAGGTCATGGAACGGGTGCCGGGCCTGAGGGCCATGGCCGATATGATCGGCGTCGTTGAGCCGCGGGCAGGAGTGCTGCAACCCGAGGTCGCCATCACGGCGTGTCTCGAGCTCGCCCGGAAATATGGGGCGACCATCGTGACGAGTGAGCGCGTCGTGGGGTGGGAGGCACGCGACCGCGGGCTGCGGGTTACCACAGAACAACGCGCGTATGAGTGCGAACGACTCATCATCGCCGCCGGCGCGTGGACCTCGGCGCTCGTGCCGGACCTCGGTGTGAAACTCAGCGTCGAGCGGCAAGTGCAGCACTGGTTTCGGCCAGCGGCGCCAATGCGCACGCCAATCATTATGTGCGAATACGCGCCTGGTCGATTTTGGTATTCGATCCCCGATCGCGGGGAAGGCATCAAGGTCGCCATCCATCACGAAGGCAGCACCGTTGATCCGGAGACGGTGGATCGTACCGTCAAGGCCGAGGAGGTTGCGTACGTGCGGGCGCTGCTCAGGACCTATATGCCCGCCGCCGATGGGCCCCTGATCGAGTCGTCCGTGTGCCTGTACACGAACACGCCCGACGAGCGATTCCTCGTCGGGCGCCACCCCGCACATCCCAATGTCGAAATCGTGAGCGCGTGCTCAGGACACGGATTCAAATTCGCCAGCGCGATCGGTGAGATCGTCGCCGAGCGGGTTACTTCAAGTAGTGGGCGCCAGCCACCGTTAGAAATTCCGGGAACGCGGAGCTCGTAACGAGGTCGTCGAGAAACACAGCCGCGTCGTCCCACCGCCCCTTATGCCCCGACTCGGCGCGGCGCGTGATCAACTCGGCCGTGCGGATCTCATCGTAGAGCTCCTGCGTCACCTGACCGCCGCCGGCGAGATGCGCGCGATGGTGGATCCACTGCCAGAGCTGCGAACGCGAGATCTCGGCCGTCGCGGCGTCCTCCATGAGGTTGTTGATACCAACCGCTCCCGAGCCACGCATCCAGGCTTCCAAGTACTGAAGCGCGACACTGATGTTGCTACGAACACCCGCTTCCGTGACCGTGCCCCCAGGAATGCGGACGTCGAGCAAAAGCGCTGGGTCCGCGTCAGGGGCGCCCGCGTCGCGTGAGCCGGCGGAGCGGTTCGCGAAAGCGTGGAGCGCGACCGGAACCAAGTCCGGGTGCGCGATCCAGGTGCCGTCGAAACCGTCGCCCGCCTCGCGCTGCTTGTCCTCCGTCACTCGCGTCATGGCCGTCGCGTTGATCTGCGGGTCGCGACGACTCGGAATGAAGGCCGCCATCCCACCGATCGCCTGCGCTCCGCGATGATGGCACGTGCGCACGAGTCGCTGGGCGTACGCACGCATGAACGGGACCGTCATCGTCACCTGCGCGCGGTCCGGGAGGACGAACGCCGGATCGACGTGGAACTTCTTGATGATCGAGAAGATGTAGTCCCAGCGGCCCGCGTTGAGCGCCGCACCGTAGTCGCGGAGCTCATACAAAATCTCGTCCATCTCGAACGCCGCGAGGATCGTCTCGATCAAAATCGTCACGCGAATCGTGCCCTGCGCAATACCGAGCTCTCGCTCGGCGAACGCGAACACGTCGTGCCACAAGCGCGCTTCGCGGTGGGACTCGAGTTTCGGGACGTAAAAGCAAGGGACCACGCCGCGCGCGATCTGCTCGCGGGCGTTGTGATAGAAGAACATCCCGAAGTCGAACAAGCTCGCCGACATCGGCTGGCCATCGACTCGGACGTGGCGCTCCACCAGGTGCCACCCTCGCGGGCGCACCAGCAACGTCGCGATCTTGGGACTGAGACGATAGGCCTTCCCGTCCGGCGCGGTGTAGTCGAGCGACAGCCGAACCGCGTCCTGCAAGTTGGCCTGCGCCTCGACCACGTTGTCCCACGTCGGTGACAACGAATCCTCGAGGTCGGCCATAAACCCATCAGCGCCCGAATTGAACGCATTGATCATCATCTTGCGTTCGGCCGGCCCCGTGATCTCGATGCGGCGAGCCGCCATGGACGGCGCCGGCGGCGCGACGCGCCAGTCGGCCGCGCGAATGCTCGCCGTCTCCGGCAATAGACGCGGACGCTCGCCGGCGTCCAAACGGTGCTGCCGGGCGGCGCGGGCATCCAACAGGACCTGTCGCTCGGCGCCGAATTCGCGCTGGAGGCGGGCGACAAAGGCCAGCGCATCGGGCGTCAGAACGCGCTCGGAGCCCGGCGGGGTGCGCGTGACCTCGATTTCGTGATTGATCGCGTCTCTCGCCATCAGGCAAAAGTATATTAGCCCGCGTGGCTCTTGTGGAGCATAACCAGGCCGTCCGCGAGCGGTATGATGGGCTCGCACAACAATATGACCAGCGATGGGCCGCCTACATCGGCTCGAGCGTGCGGCATACGGTGGCGAGGCTCAACGTCTCGCCCGGAGAGACCGTGCTCGACGTTGGGTGCGGCACCGGGGCGCTCGGGCGGCAACTCGGCGACGCGGTCGTCGGCATCGATCTCTCGGAACGCATGTTAGCGCAGGCGCCGGGCGCCCGAGTGGCAGGGGACGCCCTGACGTTGCCGTTCGGGGCCGAGACATTTGATGTGGTGGCGTCGATCAGCGTGCTGCACTACTGGGTCGAGCCGGTCCAAGTGCTGCGCGAGATACGACGGGTCATGCGGGTCGGCGGGCGGTTGGTGCTCACCGATTGGTGCGACGACTACCTCGCGTGTCGCATCTGCGATCGAGCGCTCAGACTGTGGCACGCCGGTGGATACGTGCGCGCGTACGGTAGTCGCGAGCTCGGACGGCTGATCGAGAGCGCCGGATATGCGACGGTCGCCGTCGAGAAATACAAGATCGGATGGCTGTGGGGGCTCATGACAGCGACGGCTACCGCGTGAAGCGCATCGTTCCCCCGCTCGTCTGGGTCGCCTGCGGCGTGTATCTCGCCAGTCGACTCGCCTACGGCTGGAATCCGCACGACGAAGGGCTCCTCGCGCAGACTGCGCTCCGCGTCTTGGGCGGCGAGCTGCCGCATCGGGACTTCGACGACGCGTATACGGGCGGGCTCGCCATCTATCACGCCGGCGTGTTCCGGCTGCTCGGCACGAGTCTCATCGCACTCCGCATTGCGCTGCTCGCGGCGTACCTCGCGTGGCTGCCCGTCGTGTACTGGATCGCGCGGAAGTTCGGCGCGTGGGGGGCAGCGACGTTTGTGATGGCGATCGTCGCCGTGTGGTCCGTGCCGAATCGGGTCGCGGCAATGCCATCGTGGTATAATCTCTTCCTCGCGACCGCCGGGGCGGCGGCGCTGATCAAGTTTCTCGAGACGCGACGGCTCGCGTGGCTGGTGACAGCGGGAGTCGCCGGCGGGCTCTCCGTGCTCGTCAAGCTCACCGGGCTCGCGTATATCGCCGCCGCACTGCTTGTTCTCGTGTGGGATGAGCGCGGAAAGGCGACGACATCGCGGGCGTACTCGTGGGTTGTTACTCTGGCGCTCGTCGGCTTTGTCGCGGCGCTTTCGCGAGCCGTGGCGCGGATTCCTGGGGCGTCGCCGCAATGGCACTTTGTGGTGCCCGCCGCTGCGCTGGCGGCACTGCTGCTATGGCGCGAGTGGCGTGGGCCACCAACTGGTCAGCTCGGGCAACTGCTCGGCAGGACAATGACATTCTGCACCGGGATCGCGATTCCCGTCGGCATCTTCCTTGTGCCTTACATCGCGAGTGGGTCGATCCATGCGCTGATACAGGGCGCTCTCATCGCGCCCGGGCAACGATTGGCGTTCGCCATGGCGCCGCCGGAGTCGCTGCGCACCCTGTGGGCCGTCATCCCTTGGGTCGTTGCGGTCGTGCCGTGGGGGCGGCCGAGTCGGGCGACTGTCGTCGTGGTGGGAGTGGTGCTCGCGGCATTGCTCGTGGCGGCGGCGCAAGGCGGGGCGGCGTATGCGGCCGTCTGGACCAGCATCAGACACGTCGCACCCGTGCTCGTCATCGCCGGAGCCATCGCGGTTGCACGCGACCTGCGCAGCACTGGCGAGTTCTGGGTCGTGCTGTGCATGACCGCACTCACCGGGCTGGTGCAGTTTCCATACGCCGGATCGGACTACGTCTCGTATTTTGCGGCCTTCCCGATTCTGTGCACTTTTGGGCTTGTGGGCGGGGCCCTGCCGGCACTCGTGGGTGCGTTCTTTCTCGGGTTCGCGGTGTTCTGTACGAATCCCCACAAGTTTCGGATCAATGGGGAGAGAATACCCGACGACCAGATGCCGAGCCAGAGGCTCGATGGGCTCATCGTCGGAGCGACCGAGGCGCGGCAGTATCAGAGCATCATTGCGCTCGTGCGGGCGCATTCGCCGGAAGGCGGTTACGTCTACGCGGCGCCCGACCTGCCCGACATCTCAGTGCTGACGGACCGGCGAAATCCTACGCGCGTCATCTATGATTTTCTCGACGAGCCCATCGGGCATGACGCTCGCGTGCTACGCACGCTTGCCGAGAAACATGTCGGCGTCATCGTCGTGGGCGGATATCCCGGTGGGTTTTCGCGGGCTATCGATCAGAACCTTATGACCGCACTGCGGCAACAATTTCCCGACTCGGCAGGCGTCGGGCCTTACGTGGTTCGTTGGCGGCCGCCTACTACGAGCAATGACGTGCCGAACGGTAAGTGAAGACTGCGCTCGGCGCGGGAGAGGTTGTACAACAGCGCGTTGACGGGCCGTGGCGGAATATTGGGGAGTGGCGCTGACTGACGCGGGACGATCGACTCCAGCACGCGTTGGGCAAAGCGAATTGGGAACGTCCAGTGGAAGAAATACTCGCAGCGGTCGACGCGGAACCCGACCTCGCGAGCGAGTGACAGGAATGATGATTTCGTGTAGCGCGTCACATGCTGGTTCATGACATCCCAGCTCGTCCAGAGTGAACGGAACGCCGGGACCGTGATCACCACCGTGCCAGATGCGGACAGCAGCGACACCACATGCGATAACGCTTCGGCCGGGCGATCGAGGTGCTCGAGCACGTCGAGCATCACAATGAGATCGTATGGCGCCGCAGGCTGGAACGTCGAGTCGAACGGGCGGATGGAGATCGCGCCGCCGCGGTCGTCGGTGACGAGATCGGACGATGGTTCGATGCCTTCCACGACTGAGCCGAACTCGGCCAACCGCGAGAAGAACAGGCCATCGCCACAGCCGATGTCGAGGATACGCGGCCAGCCATCGGGTGGGGACACCGAGCGGAGGACGTCGACAATCGCCGCCTCGCGCGCGCGCCACCACCAGTGCTGCTCGTACAGCTGGCGATAGCGGCGGCCGTACTCAGGGTCCACGCTTGAGCCGCTCGACGACGTACACGGGGCGGGCCTTGACCTCTTCGTAGATGCGGCCAACGTACTCACCGATCACGCCGACGAAGAGAATGTTCACGCCCGAGAGGAACGTGACCAGAATCGTGATGGCCGTGAACCCCGCGGGCGACCGGTCGAGCACGACCTTCGCGTAGAGCGCGTATAAGGCGAACACGATCGAGAGCGTGATCGCGATCGCGCCGACCACCGCGGCGGCGCGCAATGGGACGATCGAGAAAGCGAAGATGCCGTCGGAGGCGAGCCGCAGCAGCTTGAGCGTGCTGTACTTGCTCTTGCCCGCGAAGCGCGCGTCGCGCTCGACCGGCACGCCGATGTGCTTATATCCCGCCCACACGCGGAGGCCGCGCAGATAGCGGTTGTGCTCCGGGGCAGCCTTGATCTGGTCGACGACGCGGCGTGACATGAGGCCGAAGTCGCCGGCGTCGAGCGGTAAGCGCAGGTCGGCGAGCCAGTACAGCAGGCGATAGAAAAGGAAATAGGAGGCCCGGAGCGGCCAGGACTCCTTTCGTTGCATGCGCTGCGCGTAGACGACGTCATAGCCCGCGGCGTGTTGCGCGAGGAGCGACGGGATCGCCTCCGGCGGGTCTTGCAGATCGCCGTCCATGAGAACGACAGCGTCGCCACTCGCGTGGTCGAGCGCGGCCGTGAGCGCGGCTTGGTGGCCGAAGTTGCGCGACAATGTGACAACGACCAAGCGCGGGTCTCCGTTCGCCGCGGCGTCTAACAAGGCCGGCGTGCGATCAGAGCTGCCATCGTCGACGATGACGATTTCGTGTGGGCCCTCGGGAATGCCATCGAGGACCGCGCCGACTCTCCGGAGGAGCTCGGGCAGGACTTCTTGCTCGTTGAAGAGAGGGATCGCGACAGACAGCCGGGTCACCGGCGGGTGCCCTTGAAGTAGATCATCTGCCAGAGCGTGACGCCGAGGCCCGTCAGCGGGTAAGGCTCGAAGATGACGGGCTGGTAGAATGCTTCGAACAATTGCTTCCACTCGGCGAGCGGGCGCGGGTAGTCGCCGCGGTCCAGTCGGGCGAGCGTCGCCGCAATGCCCGGACGATCTGGACGCACCAGATCCAAAATGTGAATGGCGCCGTCGTCGGTCAGGAGCGTCGCGACGTGCGACAGAATCCGGCGCACGGACGGGGTGTCGACGTGGTGGAGGAAGCTGTTCAGGAAAATGAAATCGAAGCGTTCGGACGGGTCGACTTCGTACGTCGTAGCGTCCGCGGCTATAAAACGACGACCCGTGCGCCGCTCCGCGGCGGCCACGTAGCGTGGGTTGATGTCGATGCCGATGTAGTCGGCATGCGCAAAATGGTGCGTGTTCGTGCCTGGGCCGCAGCCGACGTCGAGCACTCGGCGAACTTTTCCGAGATCGTTGTGCGCGACAATCGGGGCGAACTTGTGCTCGGCGAATGGTGCCTGCCAGAGCCGGTACACGAGCGTGTGCTCTAAGACGCTGGCCGTCATAGGTTCAAGACGCTGGCCGTCATAGGGTCAAGACGCTGGCCGTCATGGGTACGAGACGCTCAGCATCACGGGCCGAACGTGACGTTCTGAGGCTGAGTCGGCGCGATCATGATGTGCGCCCAGGGCTTTCCCGGGTACATGAGCCACGGGCCGCCATCGTTCAACGGCTGGATGGTGAGACCAGTGCTCGCGGGTGTCGCATACGGCATGTAGACGACGTAGAGATAGCGCGCGCCCTTGACGCCCGAGTCGCTGACTTGCTCGCGAGGCGCGCCGAGCTGGTAGAGCGCCGTCGGCGTCTTTGGCATCGCCAGCTTGCCGGCGCGAATCTCGTTCGCGCGGACCGAGTCGGCGGAATCGGACGACAGCCCCTTGGCGCGCAGCTCGCGGCCGCGGGCCATGAATGGCTCGAGTGCCTTGAAGTAGCACGACACGTGAAAGTTCTTGCGCCGCGAGTCGTCCGCGAGGCAGATCAGGTCATTGCTGCCTTGGCGCAACGTGACCAGTTTGCCCGCGCTGTCATAGCCCAGGACCATGGCGCCGGCGCGCAACGTCGACGGCGCCGGGCTCACGGCTTGGGCAATCCGCAAGGCCGGCGATTGGGCACCAACGGGTGCCACCACGAGCAGGCTAAGCGCGAACCAGCTTCTTATACGCGATCCGGTGCGGTTGGTCGGCATCTGTCCCCTTCCGCTTGTGCAGGTCTTCGGAGTACGCCCGGTAATTCCCCTCGAACCAGACCACCTCGCTGTTCCCCTCGAACGCCAGGATGTGCGTCGCGATCCGGTCCAGGAACCAGCGATCGTGCGTGATCACGACCGCGCAGCCCGCGAAATCCAACAACGCCTCCTCGAGCGCGCGCAGCGTGTCGACGTCGAGATCGTTCGTCGGCTCGTCGAGCAGCAACAAGTTGCCGCCCGATTTGAGCAGCTTCGACAGGTGCAAGCGATTGCGCTCGCCGCCCGAGAGGTCCGCAACTTTCTTCTGCTGATCGGCCCCGCGAAAGTTGAAGCTCGCGAGATACGCGCGCGAGTTGAGCTCGCGCTTGCCGACCATGATCGTGTCGCTCCCGCCGCTCACTTCTTGATAGACCGTGTTCGCGCCATTGAGCTCGCGGCCCTGGTCGACGTAGGCCAACTGGACCGTCTCGCCGACGGTCAGCGTCCCGCTGTCGGGCGCCTCTTGGCCGACGATCATGCGAAAGAGCGTCGTCTTTCCCGCGCCGTTCGGGCCGATCACGCCGACGATCCCGCCGCGCGGAAGGCTGAATGACATGCCCTCGAACAACAGCGTATCGCCAAAACTCTTTTTGAGATCTTTCGCGATCACGACATCGTTGCCGAGGCGCGGCGGCGGCGGGATCACGATTTCGTTTTGCAACACCCGCTCGGCCGTGTCGGCCTTCTCCAGCTCCTCGTAGCGTTGCACACGCGCCTTGGATTTTGCCTGGCGAGCCCGTGGCGCCATGCGGACCCACTCCAGCTCACGCTCGAGCGTCCGTTGGCGGGCCGAGGCCTGTTTTTCTTCTTGGGCCAAGCGCGTGCTTTTTTGGTCGAGCCACGCGGTGTAATTACCTTCGTACGGAATGCCGTGGCCGCGGTCGAGCTCCAGGATCCAGCCCGCGACGTTGTCCAGGAAATACCGATCGTGCGTGACCGCGACGACCGTGCCCTTGAACTCGGCCAGGTGACGTTCGAGCCAGGCGACGCTCTCGGCGTCGAGATGGTTCGTCGGCTCGTCGAGCAGCAGCATGTCGGGCTCTTCGAGCAGCACACGACAGAGCGCCACACGGCGGCGCTCACCGCCCGACAAACGCGACACATCCGCATCGCCCGGCGGGAGGCGGAGCGCATCCATGGCGATCTCTATGTGGCGATCCAGCTCCCAGGCGCCCACCGCGTCGATGCGCTCTTGGACTTTGCCCTGATCGGCCAAGAGCTTCTCCATCTCGTCGTCCGACATCGGCTCGGCGAAACGGGCCGAGATCTCTTCGAACCGCGTGAGTAGGGCTCGGGTCGACTGGACTGCTTCTTCCACGTTGCCTCGCACGTCTTTCGACATGTCGAGACGCGGTTCCTGGGACAGGAAACCGATCCGCGTACCCGCGTGCGGCCAGGCCTCCCCCTGGAAGTCCTGGTCGACGCCAGCCATGATCTTGAGCAGCGACGATTTCCCGGCGCCGTTCGCGCCGAGGACGCCGATCTTGGCACCTGGGTAGAAACTGAGATAGATGTCGCGCAGGATCTCCCGCGACGGCGGGACGACCTTGCGCAGACCCTTCATGACATAGATGAATTGGGGAGCCACGAAGCAAAGTTTAACCGGGCTGACCATGGGCGCGCTCGCCTTCGGCCTCGTCATGCTCGGTACCCGGCCGCCCGGACCCGGCCTCTATGGCGACTCGGCCGGCTATATGGGGGCGGCCGAGTCGCTCGTGCAGCACGGGACCTTGCGCGTTCCGTTCGCGCCGTATACGAGCGCGGATAGCACGAGCCCATTGGCGCAGTGGCCGCCGGGATTTCCCGTCGCCATCGCGGCCCCAATGATGCTCGGCGCGAACGCCGTCACCGGCGCCCGCCTCGTCGTCGCTGCCTCGGCCGCCGTGACCGTGTTTCTCACCGTGCTGCTCGTCGGCAGCACCTGCGGGTTCGCGTGGGGGCTCGTGGCCGCCCTCGTCCTGGCGCTCACCGCTTCGGTCGTGGCCGTGCACCTCGACGCGCTGAGCGAGCCGCCGTTCATCACCGCGGTCGTCGCCACACTGTTTCTCATGGCCAATCGGCCCGATCGGCCTCTCGCGTACGGGCTCACCGGGGCGCTCGCGCTGATGCTGCGATACGTGGGACTCGGCGTTGTCGCGGCATGCGGCGTGTGGGCCGCGATGCAGCCCGCTCCTTCGCTCGGCGTTCGCGTGAGGCGCGGGATCGTCGCCGTGCTTCCTGGGGTCATCGCGTATGTCGCATGGGCCGCTGTGGTCAGCGCGCACGGAGGGACAGTCAGGCGACTGCATCTCGATCATTATCCCGTGCAGACCCTGCGACAATTTCTTGGCGCGACCTTGTCATGGCTGGGGCCCGATCCCGTCGGCGTCACCGTCGGCGCGGCGCGATTTGCCCGGGCTGCTCTCAAGGGCGCCTTGTTGATCAGCATCGTTTGGGTCATCGCGCGGGAGTGGCAACAAAGCCGGATCGTTCGCGCCAGTGTGTTGCTCGGCGTGGCGTGCGCGGGGTTGCTACTCGTCGCGCAGCTGCTGCAGGGTAACGTCGAGCTGTCGGATCGCATGTTCTCGCCCGTGCACGCCGTGCTGGATATCGGTGTCGTTGCCGCGCTGGCAGCATGGTGGCCGTGGAGCAGGCGACATGCGATCGCGCTCGCGGCGCTCGGCGTGTGGGTCCTCGTGTCCGTGCGGGCGGTCGGGACACTGGTGTATGTCGCGAGGACGGAAGGGTTCTATCACGCGAAATTGCAGGTCGTTCGGAGTTCCCTGTGGACGTGGGTCAGGGATTCGGCGCAGGGCAATACTGCTGCGGCGCAGGGTAGCACTGCCGCGCTTTATTCGAACGACGTCGCTGACGTATACTTTTCGACTCACCGCCCGTCGCGCGCCATGCCATGGATCGTCGATCCGGACACGGCCCGCGCGCTCGCAACGGCCCTCGCGCGACAGCCGTCGCTCGTGATCTGGGCGTCGGGATACACGGAGAGCGTCATCTTTCCGGAGCTGAGGCCGATCGCAGCCACGCCGGAGCGACTGGAAGCGCTGCTGCGGCTCAAGCGACGAGCGGTCTTTCCCGAGGGGATCGTATGGGAATACGTCCGATAGTTGGAGCACTGGGCATCCTGGCATCGGCGGCGAGCGCACAAGGGATCGCTGTCGGCCAGCACGCGCCCGGCGCAGCGGTGACAACGCTCGACGGCAAGACCACGGATGTCCATAAATTCATCGGCCACACGCCGACTGTCATCGAGTTCTGGGCGAAATGGTGCGGCAACTGTCGTGAGCTGGCGCCGGCGTTGCACGCGGCTGCGCAGAAGTATCAAGGGCGCGTTACGTTCGTGACCGTGGCCGTGGACGTGGACGAGACTCCGGATGACGTCAAGCAATTCGCGCACGAGCACGGCATCGCTGGAATCGTGCTGTTCGATGGGACCGGGGCGGCGGTCGATGCGTACAACGTGCCCGGGACATCGTACCTCGTGGCCGTCGACCGGCACGGGACCGTCGTGTACACCGGTGCCGGCCCGACACAGGACGTCGACGCGGCGGTGCGAAAGGCGCTCGAGTGATGTTCGACGGGTGCGCGGATCGATACGAGGAGGAGCTCGCGCGGGGGCTCTCGGTGACCGGCGAGAGCATGGCGTACTATGCGCGGGAGCGGCTCGACTGGGTGCGGCGATTGGTCGAGCGGGATGGCGTCGACGTCAAGCGCGTGCTCGATTTCGGGTGCGGCGTCGGACACGCCACGCCTTACATCTTCGCGTCTCTCAACGCCACCGAGGTCACCGGAGCCGACGTCTCTGCGCGATCACTCGAACGGGCGCGAGAGCAATACGGGTCGCTGCGCGCACGCTTCGTTTCGCCCGAGGACGCACAAGGGCCCTTCGATCTCGCGTTCACCAACGGCGTGTTCCATCACATTGCACCCGCGCAGCGAGCGGCCGCGGTGCGGTTCGTGTTCGATGCGCTTCGACCAGGCGGGATATTTGCGTTTTGGGAGAACAATCCCTGGAATCCCGGGACGCGCTACATCATGAGTCGCGTGAGCTTCGACAAAGACGCGATCACGCTGACGCCTCCCGAGGCGCGCGCGATGCTCAGAGCCGGTGGGTTCGAGGTCCGGCGAACGCATTCGCGCTTCTACTTTCCGCGCATCCTCTCGGGCCTGCGCAATTTGGAGCCGATATTGTCGCGAATACCGCTTGGCGGTCAGTACCTCGTCTGGTGCCGCCGCGCGAGCTGAAGGATGCGGAGGTAGAAGCTGCCCAGGATCGTCTGCAGACCGACAACGGCTAGGGTGACGCCAGGAATGACCCAGCGCAACGTCACCTCGTAATCGAGCGGGCCGAATCCCTTCGCGCGCCACTGGAGAATGGCGATAAGGAGCAGGACGACGCCGGCGGCTCCAACCAACGCGCCGATAACGAGTCCGCGTTCCAGTTCGAATATCCGAGCGAGGCGGTCGACCCGCGGGTCGGGCGGCAAGAGGCCCTCGACAATCGCGAACACCTTTGTCAGCACCGCGAATACGATCGACTGGTAACCCGCGATAAAGCCGAGGCTCGCGAAGAGCAGCGTCGACACGTCGAACGTCACCCCGTTGATGCGCAGCCCGGGCATGGCGATCGCGTACCCGAGGATCCCAAACAAGACGAGGGCCAATCCGGGCGCGAGGAACAGCCAGCGCGGGCTGTAGATCAGGTAGAAGCTCAGATGCCGCCAGCCGTCGCGGAATGTGCGCAAGTGCGGCTTCCGCCCCAGGCGACCGTCAGGGTGCAGCGTGATCGGCACCTCGCTGATCCGCGCCCGAGCGAGGCTGGCCTTGATGACCATCTCGGACGCGAACTCCATCCCCGTGCACGTGAGATCGAGACGGCGATAGAGATCGGCGGTGAACCCTCGCAGTCCGCAGTGGACATCATGGATCGGGGCACGGAACCACACGCGGGCCATCCACGAGAACATGGGATTCCCCCACCACTTGTGCAGCGGTGGCATCGCGCCCGGCACCACGGTCCCACCTCCACTCGGCAGCCGACAACCCTGCACCAGCTCATCGCCAGCCCGCAAACGGTCCAGGAAGCGCGGGACTTCGTCAAAGTCATACGACATATCCGCGTCGCCCATGACGACGTACGTGCCTTGGGCCGCGGCGATCCCGCCCATGAGCGCGTTCCCGTATCCGCGCTCGGTCACGGGAACGACCCGCGCGCCGGCCGCCGTCGCGATCGCCTGCGAGCCGTCGGTGCTCCCGTTGTCGGCGACAATGACCTCGCCTTCGACGCCGTGCGACGACAACGCCGCGCGCGCCTTGGCCACGCACTGGCCCACGGTCTCCGCCTCGTTGAGGCAGGGCATCACGACCGATACCTCGATCACGCCACGGAACCTATACTTGAGCCCGTGAGGTCGCACGCCACGATCGTCGCCCTGGTGCTCGCGGGTCTCGCCACCGCCGGCATCATCGTCGCTCCGGAGTCCAAGTCGTGGGCCGACTCTGGTGACGTCATGTTCTACCTGGGCTCGGCCGAGACGTTTGCGCATGGCGGCGGGATACGGGCGCCCATCGGACCCTGGGAGACGGGCGGTGAGGCTGGCGCCGCCGACTCGTTGACCGTCACGTCGCACTATCCGCCGGGGTTCAGCATCGCGCTCGGCACCCTGATCAAACTCGGCTCGACACCGAATGCGGCGGCCAAGATCGTGCGCGCGGTCAGCCTGGGGCTCACCGTCGGCATCACCGTGATGCTCGTGGCCAGCCTCGTAGGGACCCTCGCGGGAGCACTGGCGGGGATCATGGTCATGATCTCGCCGTTTGTAGTGTTCACACACACCATCGTGTTCAGTGAGCCCGTGTTCACGGTGTTCGTGGTGGCCACGATCGCGTTGATGGTCAGGCGACCCGACCGTCCGCTCGCCTACGGCGCCACCGCCGCCCTCTCGCTCGGCGTCCGACTCATTGGCGTTGCGCTGACTGGCGCTGCCACGCTATGGGCTTTCTCACGGCCGGGGACTCTACGCACGCGCGCTACGCGCGCAGCGCTCGCGTTTGCGCCTAGTCTCGTGCTCGAGGCTATCTGGCTCGGATATGTCGCCGCGAATCATGGCGGGGATGCGCGACACTTTGGGTGGTACGGGCCCGCCATGCCGCTCATGAGAAAGCTTCTCGGCATCAATCTCTGGTGGTTTTGGCCTATGCCCGACACGGTGTCGGGGGCTTGGGTTGTCATCGTCAAGGTCATCATGGTCGCGCTATTCGTGGCGCTACTGGTGTGTGCCTGGCGAGAGACACGGGCTAGGCCATTGTTGACCGTCCTGGGCCTCGTGTTCGTGCTCTACAATCTCGTCTACATCACGGACCGCCTCGTGATGGATTGGCCGAACAATTTCGAGCTCCGCAATTTCTCCGTCACCGATGTGCTGCTCGCCATCGCGGTGGCGACGAGCGTGGGAGCGATCTGGCCCAGGCACAGAATCCTGATGACCGCGACCATCTGCGCTTGGCTCGGCGCGGCCACGTACGGGAGCGCGACGTTTCTGCGTGATGCCGCGCGCGAGACGCTCGTCTACGATGCAACGGCACGGGCGTCGGCGATTCTGTCCTGGGTGCGCGCGGACCCGTATCACCGCGAGATCTACACGAACTGGAACGCCCGCGTCTGGCGCGTGACGGACCGGAGAACCCGCAACCTCCCACTCGTGTTCAACGCCGACACGATCAAGGCGCTCGGCGCCGCGATGGCACGCACGCATGGCGTTCTGATCGGCTGGCCCTCGCGGCTGCCGACGTTCTCGTTGCGTCCCGAAGAGATGAGCCGTTATGCGACGCCGGATACGGTCGCGGCGCTCCTGCACCTACCCATGCTCGTCCGAGGTCGCGACGGGACCGTCTGGGGGCCGCCCCCCGAGGCCGCCGAACGGTAGCTCGAACAGCGGCTGCGGCGGCATCGGGTCGTCGGTGACCGAGACGGTCAGGGTCGTGAAGACGGCCGGGTCGTCGATGCGGAGCGAGAGCAGCTCGCGGGCGCGCTCGCGGGTGAGCGTCGGATAGAAGCTCAGCGTCACGTGCGGCGTGAATGTGAACCGAGCGCGAGCGAATGACAGGCCGCTGCGCGCGATGCGTTCGTGCAAGTCGCGGATCGGGCCGTTCGGGTCGAGCGGGAGACTGACGATCTCGGTCTGCATGAAGCGCTTCGGCGGTCCGAATCGCAGCGAGAGTGGCGGGGTTTCGGTCGCCACTCGGCTCATGGCGGCGCGGACCTCATCGACTGGAGTCGACGGGGCGATCGGGCCGACGCCGGACGAACCCGCCAGCGTCAGGTGCGGCTCGTGCATCGCGGCCAGCTTTGGGTCGTAACGGCGCTGAACGTCTCTGATCCACTCGGCCGCCGGGCCCTCGACCCTCGAAAAGACAAACAAAGCATTCGGCACGGTGCACTCTTGCCTGTTCGCGCGCCGAGGCGCAAGCTCCGGTGTGCCATTTACCGACGACGAACGCGCCGCGCTGATTGCGCTCCGGCGGGAGCTGCATCGGTTTCCGGAGCTGTCCTGGCGCGAGACCGAGACCGCGCGCCGCATCGAGCACGCGTTGCGACGGCTCGGCGTGAGCGATGTCGAGCACGTAGCCGACACGGGCCTGATTGCACGGATCCCGGGGACCCGAGGCGGCGCGCAGACCGCCGTCCGTGGGGATATCGACGCCCTGCCGATCGAAGAAGCGACCGGGCTCCCCTACTCGTCGGAGCACAAAGGCGTGATGCACGCCTGTGGCCACGACATCCACGCGACATGGGCCGTCGGCTCCGCCGTGCTCCTCGCGAAAGAGCCCGCGGCGGGCGACGTGACGGTTGTCTTTCAGCCGGCGGAGGAAGTCGGTGAGGGCGCGCGCGCCATCGTGGCCAGCGGCGCGCTTGAAGGCGTTCGCGCGATTTTTGGCGGGCACGTCGACCGGCGATTCCAAGTCGGCGAGGTCGTGGCCGACGCCGGCCCGCTCGCGGCTTCGGCCGACACGTTCGAGATCGTGCTGACCGGACGCGGCGCGCACGGGGCGCGGCCGCACGAGTCCGCCGATCCTATCGTCGGCGCAGCGGCGCTGGTGACGGCGCTCCAGACGATCGTGTCCCGGCGCCTCTCGCCGGCCGCACCTGGCGTCGTCACCGTCGGAACGATTCAGGCCGGGACGGCACCGAACATTATCCCTGAGACCGCGACCCTCACCGGCACCGTGCGGGCGACCGATCCCGACACCCGATCGCTGCTCAACGGCGAAGTCGAGCGGCTCGCGCGGGACGTCGCCGGGGCGTACCGGCTTACCGCCAAGGTTACGCTCAACAAGGGTACGCCACCGCTGGTGAACCCGACCGATGCGGCCGGATGGGCGCGCGAGGCCGCCGTTCGCGTGCTCGGGCCGCAGGGCGTCGTTCCGCTCGGGACCACGAACATGGGTGGCGAGGACTTCGCGGTGTACTTGGAGCACATCCCCGGCGCGTTTCTGCGCATCGGCGCCCGTGAGCCCGGCGGTGAACGGCACGCCGCGCATTCGCCGCGGTTCTATGCGGCCGAGGACAGCATCTTCGTCGGAGCGGCGGTGTTGGCCGAAGCGGCGCGGATCGCGAGTGCCGCGATTACGGGACCCGAGTGATTTCTTTGGACTGATCCAGGTCCGCCAAGAACATCTGCTCGGCTTGCTCTCCGAACGCGGCATCTTCGATGACCGCGTCGAGCTCGAAGTTGATGGCGAGGCCGAGGGGATTCAGGTCGGTGGAGCCTACTCGTGTGTAGCGACTGTCGACCACGCTCGTTTTCGCGTGCATCATCTCCCCGGCCCACTCCCAGATGCGGACGCCGTTCATGAGAAGGCGCCGATAGAAATGGACCGTCATGAGTCGCACCCAGGGATGATCGTAACGAGACGGCACTAACAACCGGACATCGACTCCATCTCGTGCGGCTCCGGTCAGCGCTTCGACTTCCGAGAACGACGGGACGAAATACGCGCTGGCGATCCAGATCGATTTCTCGGCCGAGACGGATTGGATCTGGAGGGCGCGTGAGACGCGAAGTCGGCCGGGCTCGCCCTCGATGACGCCGACGAGCGCGGGCGAGTCGGTGGTCGGATCGAGGTGCGCGCCGTGGGACTTTCGGGTCATGTGGCGCTCGGAGCTCCGGCGCTCGGTGCCGAGCGACCGTTTCCACATGTGTTCGAACGCGCGGGTCATGTCGGCGCCCGCGGGCCCTTCGATGCAGACCGCGGTGTCGCGCCACGGCGAGCGGCGGCGCTTGAGGACACCGGTGCGCCATTCCTTGCCGATCCCGATGCCGCCGGTCACGCCGCGGGCGCCGTCGACGACGAGGAGTTTGCGGTGGTCGCGCGGGACGACGCCGAGCCACCGCCGCCATCCGAACGGGTTGAATACCCGCACGGTGATGCCCGCGGTGCGCAGGCGACGGAAGAAAGACCATGGCGTGCCGCGAATGCCGATCCAATCGACGAGCACGCGACACGTGACACCGCGGGCCGCCGCGGTCGTCAGGGCATCCGCGACCCGCTGGCCGACCTCGTCGGCGCGAAAGATGTACTGCTCGAGGTCCACGGCGGATTGCGCACTGTCGATCATCTCGATCATCGCATCGAAAGTCGGCGCTCCATCGCGCAGCAAACGGACGCGGTTGCCGCTCGAGACATCGGCGGCCGCGACGCGCCACAGGCCACGGGCGAAGGACGGACCGGGGCGACTATCTTGAGCCATGCTCCCTATCGACCTCGCGGGCAAGCGCGCCCTCGTCCTGGGTGTGGCGGACGACGCCGGATTTGGATTTGCGATCGCGAAAGCGATGGCCGAGGCTGGCGCCAGCGTTTCCGTCGGGACGTGGCCGCCGGCGCTCAATATCTTCTTGAATTTGATCGAACGTGGCAAGTTGGACGAGTCGCGCACGATGCGCGATGGGTCGAAGCTCAATTTCGAGAAGATCTATCCGCTCGACGCCGCGTACGACACGCTGGCTGACGTCCCCGCGGATATCGCGACGAATAAGCGGTACAAGGATGTTGGGGATTTTACGATCTCCGGGCTCGTGGAGCGCATCACCAGCGACTTCGGCTCCAAACCTCTCGACATCGTCGTTCATTCGCTCGCGAATGCCCCCGAGGTCAAGAAACCGCTGCTCGATACCAGCCGGGCGGGGTACCTCACGGCTCTTAGCGTGAGCGCGTATTCTCTCGTCGCGGTCGTGAACCGGCTCGGTCCCCTCATGCGGCCTGGTGGCTCGGTGCTGTCGCTGACGTATATGGCGAGTGAGCGAGTGATCCCCGGATATGGCGGGGGGATGAGCAGCGCCAAGGCCGCCTTGGAAAGCGACACCCGTGTGCTCGCATACGAGGCCGGGCGCAAATTTGGCGTGCGGGTCAACACCATCTCGGCCGGCCCCCTCGCGTCGAGGGCCGCCAGCGCCATTGGAATCATTGAACGCATGGTCGAGTACTGCGCGGCCAATACGCCGCTGCCTGAGCCGCTTGATGCTGGAGAGGTGGGGAACGTCGCGGCGTTCCTGGCGAGCCCGTTGGGCAGTGGGATCACTGGTACCACCGTGTACGTCGACAAGGGATATCATGTGATGGGGATGGCGACGACGGCCGTGTAGCATTTACGGAACATTGGACCGTTCCAATTTGAGAGGGAAGTCGTCGTCTAAGCGTGACCACTATTGTCGCGCAACCGAGCAAGGAGCTGATCGATTTCCTACTCGAGCTAGCGGTCGCCTCCCAACGGCGAGCGATGTACCCGGGCGGGCATCCCTCGCTCGATACGTCGGAGCAACGCGTGCTCGAGCGACTCGGTCCCCTGTTCACGACGCGACACACGCTCACCGTGGGCGTCGCCCGCGACCAACTGATCATCGACGGCGTCGCCACCGACGCCCGCAATAATCTCCTGCGCGCGCTCGCGGCGCGGCTGCACGCGCACCGGATCGCGGGCGTCAAGTTCATCCCCGGTCTCACGCCCGCGGAGCTCGCGGATCTCCTGCAGCGCCTGGCGCGCGAGCCGGACCCTGCGTCGGCCACCGAGCCGATCTGGAACCACATCCAGCTCTATCGTCAGGCCTATGATCGCCTGACGCTCGTCGAAGATGAGCCCGGCGCAAACAAGGGCGAGCCACGCCGCGTGCCCCGCGCCGCGCAACTCTGGCTCGCGCTCGCGCAAGCCGCGCTCAACGTCGCCGCCGACGGAAAAACCCAAGCGAATACCGATCCGAAAGCGATGGCCGATGCCATCAACCAGCAAACGACCCTCAAGAGCACGGATGCCTACGAGCAGGTCGTCGTGGGCTACCTGCTCCAGATCGCGGATGAACTGCGTACGACCGAGGGGCAGGACACGGTAGCCCTGCGCGGTCGCGTGTCGAGTCTCGTCGCGAACCTGAGCCCGGACGCTCTCAAGCGGCTGCTGACGATGGGCGGCGACCTCTCCCAGCGGCGAGCGTTTCTCATGGACGCGACCGCGGGCATGGCGATCGAGGCCGTGATGTCGATCGCGGTGGCGGCCGCGAACGTCTCGCGGCGCGTGATCTCACAGCCCATGATGCGACTCCTGGTCAAGCTCGCCAGCCACGCGCAGCGCGGCGCTCCGCCGCTCCGCGGGCCGACCGACGCCGCGTTCCGCGACCAAGTGCGTGAGCTCATCGACGGGTGGACGCTGCCCGATCCAACGTCCGAGGCCTACGGCGACGCGCTCGACGATCTGTCGCGCCCCGTCCAGTCGGGCCCGATCCAATCGGGGATCACGCAGGTCAGTGAGCCCGAGCGGATCCTCGAGATCTGCCTCGAGCTCAGGAACACGGCGCCACCGCTCTGGGAGGCGATCGACGCGCTCATCGACCGCGGGGACATCACGTTCGTGCTCGACACGCTGGACTGGTGTCCAGCGGACAACCCGCTCCCGGGCGTGATCCGGACGCGTATCGCGACGCCGGAGCACTTCCGGCAGTTGCTGGCGTCGCCGAACGTCGACGTCAAGCGGATCGGCGACTTCGCCAAGCGCGTCGGCCAATCGGCCACCGAGCTGCTGCTCGACGCGCTCATCGAGTCCGACTCCCGCGCCGCCCGCCGGCGCATCCTCGACGTCTTGGGCGCGCTCGGCGAAGGGATCGGGCCAGCGATCGTCACGCGCCTGCCCGGCGCGCCGTGGTATGCGCAGCGCAATCTGTTGATTCTCGTGAATACGCTCGAGGTGTGGCCGGACAATTTCACGGCCGCCGATTATGCGGGGCACTCTGACGTCCGCGTGCGGCGCGAGGCGCTCAAGCTGATGCTCAAACGCGCGCAGACGCGGGTCCTGGGGATCACGGTCGCCGTGGCGGACAACGATCCTCAGCTTATTCGCATGGGGCTCGACGCGGCCCTTCGTGAGTGTCCGCCCGCGGTCGTGCCAAAGCTCGTCGCGAAGCTCGTGGCCGGGACGCTCCCGACGGAGCTGGAGACGATGGCGATTCAGGCGATCGGCTCCACGACGGTGCCAGCCGCGTTCACGTGTCTCTGGGGGCTCGCGGTGAAACGCACTCGGTGGTTGAGACGAGATAAGCTCGCGCCAAAGTCCCGGGCGATGCTCGCGGCGCTGGTGACGCTCAAGACTCGCTGGCCTGGTGAGCCCAGGGTCATCAAGATCGTCGCCCAGGCGGCGCGATCAGGGGATCGTGAGATCCGGAAGGCGGCGCAATGAGCGAAGCCACGTCATTCTTGCATGCGCTCGCCCAGGCGCTGTCCGCCAGTGCGCTCTATTCTCCCGCGCACCCGGCGCGTCGTCGGGCGATCACGTCTGCGTATGAGCGACTGCGCATTCTGCAGGCCGCGGATGCGCAGCCGTACTTCAGCTTCGTCGGTCATGAGGTCATCTATGGCTACGACTCCCTGCGTGAGCTCAAGCAATGGGAGTGGGCCGAGAAGTGTGCGGCGGCGGGCATACAACGCATCGAGGTCGTCGCCGACGTCAGCGCCGAGGCGTTCGAATTATTTATCGACGACATCCATTCGCGCCTCAACGATCACAGCGCGCGGGAGGCCCCGCCAAAGCAGAAGGCGATCAAGTTCGGCGCCGTCGGCGTACAGGTCGGGGGCAATGGGAAAGGCGGTGCGTCCGCGGCCGAGTTGTATGACGCGACCGGTGGCTATGCACTGAAAGAGGAGTCGGAGACGGTGCGCTGGATCCACGGCGAGGTCGCGGGCAAGGGCGCGATTCCGATGGCCGAGGCCGAGATGATCGTGCGGTCGCTGTCGATCGCGCTGCACTCCGATGGACGCCTGTTGATTCCCCTGTTGCGGTTAAAGCAGTTCGATCAATACACCACGACGCACTCGATCAATGTCTCGGTGCTGACAATGGCGCTGGCGGAAGAGCTCCAGCACGTCCCGAGAGACGTGCGCGCGCTCGGCATCGCGGGCCTGCTGCATGACCTCGGCAAGGTCAGAGTGCCGAGCGAGATTCTCACCAAGCCCGGCGAGCTCACCCCGGAGGAACGCGAGATTCTGGAGCGGCATCCGGCCGAGGGCGCGCGGCTCATCTTGAACAGCGACAAGACGCTTGGCCTGCAGGCCGCGGTCGCCTTCGAGCACCACGTGATGATCAACGGTGGCGGTTACCCCCACCGCCACTTCAACCGCGACTGCCACTACGCGAGCACGTTGGTGCACGTCTGCGACGTGTTCGACGCGCTGCACACGGATCGGCCGTACCGGGCCGCGTGGTCATCGGTCGACGCCGTGGCCTACATCGAGCGGCGCGCGGGGACGGAGTTCGATCCGCTGATCGCCGAGGCATTCGCGTCAATGATGCGCCGGAATCACGACTCGCTCGGCAAAGTGTCCGAGGACGAACCGGTCAGCGCCGTCCGCGGGACTGATCTACTGCCTCACTGATCAGCGTCCGCATCGCGGGAACGTCATGTCCCGCGTGCTGCCACAGGCGCCAGAAGACATCCTCGACGGCGGCATCGACTTCGTTGGGGCGAGCCGTGGGCGGCAAGGCACGGGTGACGACCGCGTGCACCGCCGACGACCATCGGTCGAACAGCTCCGCTAACGAGGAAACATCCCCTGCGACAAATTGACCGAGCGTAGGATCACCCACGATTGCTGTCTAGAATGTATACACCACGCCAGCAGCGATATCACATGTAGTGTCAAACTAACCGCGAATATCGCGCACTGAGTCACTGCTGGCAAGCGATCCCGGGCTCACCCGTTGCACCGGCAGGGTCGATGCGAGGTGGAACATGAGCCTCAGGGCGCGCCGTACGTCGCCCGGCCACGTCAGGTCGTCGAACAAGCACGCGCCGATCTCCGCGAATGCCTCCGCGGCCGTGAGCGTGTCGGCTCGCTCGGGGTCCCCGTTCAGCACCAAGAGCGCGTCGAGAGGAAGCGGGGCCTCCGATCGCGCGGCATCGCACCACAGCTGTCGCGCCTGCGCCTGATCGAGCGGGCGGTGCGCGAGAGGCGGGACGCACGGCTGCACCACCGCGGGCGTGATGCGATCGCCCGCCCGGATCGCCAGCACGTCGCGCGCAATGATCGTGTATCCGGCGTCGGCCAGCGCGTCACTCACGCCAGGGCCCGGCACGAATGCGACCACGCGATCGCCCATGCGCGCGGCGCCCGCGCGGAGCACGATCCATCCGCGCTGATGCAGCAGCGCGTTGAGCACCGGGCCCAGGAGATAGAGGCGGAGCAGAGCGGGATCGGCGCCAGGCGCGCGGGCGACGCAGATGTCGGTGCCATCGCTCACGACGAATCGGCCGACGCCGGGCCACCACAACATCGCGATATCGTCGGCGACGTCCGCGAGGCCCGCCGCGCTCGTCGCGGCCTCGAAGGCCGGCACGTCGAACACGCGCACTTCCACGTCGGGCGGGCCATTGCGCCCAGCGACGACCGGCAACTCCGGCAGCGGCAGATCAGACCGGAGTCGCAAGCCGAACGCCAGATAGACGCCTAGTGACCCGTCGACTGTGGAATCCGTCACACTCGCACCTCCCGCCTTCCTGTCCCCTACACCCCTCGCTTCGCGAACCTGCTCCCCGAAGGGACAAGCGTCAAGTATGTTGTTTTTCGCATGACAGCCCGTCGGGGATTGCGCCATGCGGCTTTCTTCGAAGCGCTGGCGACGCAGGATCCCGCCGGCGCGTTTTGGCGTGCGACGACCGCCGGGCTGGTCACGTTACGACTCGTCGACCGCTTCATGCGGTTGCGCGAGGATGGACGCATGGTGCCGGTGGAAGCGGTCAGGGCCGTTCGCCGTGCCGTCAACCGCGTCAGTCGCGGCAGTGCGCTTCGGGCCCCGCTCGATGCTCTCTCCTGCTCGGTCTCCGGCGCCCTGTACAACGACGGCCCCTCGACCACGAGCTGTCTCGTCGCCTACGCCTGGGCCCTCCACGCGTCTGCCCAGTGGGCGTTGGCCCTCGACGTCTATCTCACGTTCATCGAGTACGCCACGACGCCGGAAGACGTTGAGGCGCGTGCCGACGCGGCCTTGAGGGTCCAGTCGTGCCGGCGCATGCTCGAGCTGCGCGGCACGCTCCTGGCCGACATCGGTGTCGCGAACGTCGCCCTCGAGCGCGGCAACCTGCCGGCGGCCGAGGCGATCCTCGAGGGCGTGTGCGCGGCCGCGGCCGACATGGGCGACGTGCTGGCGCGAGCGACGCATGATCTGGGGTATGTGTGCTATCACCGGGCGACCGCTCATCCCGGTGGGCATATCAACACCGCCTATCTCGATCGGGCCGCGCAGCACTTTTTCGTGGCGTTCAAGCTCTATGCGGATGCATCGCACCGGGACCGGGCGTTGGTCGACCTGGCGACGACCCTGTGTGCGCGGGGGCTGACCGCCGCCGCGCGGGACGGGTTCTACGCGTTGTATCACTCGTCGACTGATCCCGACGTGCGGTGGTCGGCCGCGATCAATCTCCTCGACGTCGCCTCGCGCGAGGGCGATCTGAACGCGTTCGAGCAGTACACCTCGGCCTTGGTCCAGGCATCATTGCCTCCGGCGCAGCTGGCGCGCATGCACCTCTTGGCCGGCGATGGGGCGCGGCGGTTCGGTCAGGTGCAGGACGCGCGTCGGTCGTACGCCCGGGCGATAGAGATCGCCGAGGCGCACGAGATCAACGAGGTGCTGGTCCTGGCCGAGGCAGCCCAGGGGGCGCTCGCGCGCGCTGATCCGCTGCCGTCGGAGAGCCACGTCGAGGCGCCCGGTGCGTTGGCGCCAGTCATTCGCGCGCTCAGTGCTCTGTGATCATTCGAGTGCGGCTGGTCGATGCGGAGCGTGCGCGCGCACTGCTGGGGCCGCAGTACCGTGTCGTCGACGATGACGAGTACGACGTCCGCATCGAAGGGGATGGTCCCGTGCTCCGGGTTGGCAGCACGGTCCTCCAGCAAGCGCGGCTCGACGCCGAGAAGTTCGATCTCGCCGTGCAGCTCGAGCTCATGCTCGATGCCTCCGGGGATCTCATCTACATCGCCTCTCGCGACGGGCGACTGCTGTACACGAACCGGGCCTGGCGGGATTCGCTCGGCGCCACGGAGAGCGTCTTCGACGTGGTCGTGCCTGAGCACCGGAATGCGTTCCGGCGGGCGCTCGAGCGCGCGGCGACCGGCGAGAGAGTGCCGCACGATAGCGTGTTCGCCAAGAAAGACGGGCGACGACTCGTAGTCGAGGGATATCTCACCGGGCCACACGGAGGGTTCCGCGACGTCACCGAGCAGCGTCGCGCCGAGGATGCCCAGCGCCGGCTGGTGGCCACGCTCGAGGCGACCGTCGATCTCGTCGCGATCTACACAATGGCGGGCGATGTCGTGTACTTGAACCATGCCGCGCGCCGCGTGCTCGGCAGCACACCGCCGGTACCGCAGCACATGTGGGATGTCGCGGTACCTGTCGCGCTGCGAGAGGGACATTGGAGCGGCGAGACGCTCGTGCGGGCGGCGGATGGGGCTGACCTTCCCGTTTCGCAGGTGCTCGTCGCGCATCCCTCGGCGCAAGGCGGGGTGTGGTTTCTGTCGACGATCATGCGGGATTTGAGCGAGTGGAAGAAGCTCGACCGCATGAAGAACGAGTTCGTCTCGACGGTCTCACACGAACTGCGGACGCCCTTGACCTCGATTCGTGGGGCGCTGGGGTTGCTCGAAGCTGGTGTCACGGGGGAGTTGAGCGACAAAGGCATCGATCTGGTGCACGTGGCGCGCGAGAATTGCGAGCGGTTGATTCGGCTCATCAACGACATGCTCGATCTCGACAAGATCGAGGCCGGTGTGTTGTCGCTCGACCTCGTCGACCTCGCGCCGGCGGACGTGGTGCGGGCGACGCTCGACGGCATCGCTGGCATGGCCGTGGTGTACGGGATCCGGCTGGAACACGACATCGCGCCGACGCCGATGGTGCGCGGCGATCGCGATCGGATTGTCCAGGTTTTGACTAATCTGGTCTCGAACGCTATCAAGTTTTCGCCGACCGGATCGGCGGTGCGCGTGACGGTATCCGCGACCGACGACCGTGTCAGAATGAGTGTCGAGAATCCCGGGCAAGGGATTCCGGCCGCGGACAAAGAGAAGCTATTTCGGCGCTTCCAGCAGCTCGACGGCGCCGACAACCGTCAGCGCGGTGGAACCGGGCTTGGCCTGGCGATCGCCAAGGCGATCGTGGAGCAGCACGACGGACGGATCGGGTTCGAGTCCGAACCCGGCGTCAGGACAACTTTTTGGGTTGATCTGCCTCTACACCAGGCTCGGGCTCGATGATGATATACTCGCTGCCCGGGTCGGGGCGCCCATCGGTCGTCCCGTAGCACTCGTACCCGGAGTCGTCGACCACCTTCCGCAGCCGTTCGGGATGCACGAGCTCCGCGACCTGAAAGCCGCCATCGAACCCAGGCACCATGACGACCGAGTCCTGGTTGCTCTTCTGCAGGGCGGCGATCAGCTCACGGACTCGCATGATTGTGGCTGATCGAGCCGATGGTGGTCGGGTCACGCGGCGACCGATACGTCGCCTGGTGGATCTCATAGGCGCTCAGGTACATCGCGATCGTCAGGATCGAGATAAACGCCGCGAAGCCCCAGCCGCCTTTCTTGAATGGGACGTAAGCCATAGGTCCGTAATATCAGCGGGCCGAGAACACGGGCGCTAGACCGCCAACCGTCGCGGGATGGGGCGGGTCGCCAGCCGGTGGCGTACCCCATGTGTCGTTCTTGGGGTTCATGTCAGGGATCGACGACCGATCGGGCCAGAGCCGCGCTCCCTTGACCTCGGCCGACACCGGGATCTCGGCCGTGAAGGTCATGCCGCGCGACCAGATGTCGACCGGGAGCGTGATGTCCTTCGTCGACCCGTCGGCTAGCGCCAGCCTGAGCTCGACCGGGAACACGACCGACGTGTGTCGCTGCAGCTGCACCGAGGCGATGAGCCGCCCGTCATCAGCCGGCTTCGTGTTCACCGAGTCAATGCCGATATCGAGTACGTCGGTCGTGTAGAAGAACGATCTCCAGAACCACGACAGATCTTTGCCCGCGACGTTTTCGACCGTTCGAAAGAAATCGCCCGGCGTGGGATGCTTGAACGCCCACCGATGGACATACTCGCGCATCGCGCGATCCATCGACTCGGCCCCGACGACGTGATCGCGAAGCGCGAGGAGGACGGCGCCGGGCTTTTGGTAACCCTCGACGCCCAAGACGTCCTGGTCGGCGAAGTGGTCGGGCCGGTTCATGAGCGGGTTATCAATGCCGGCCTTGTTCGCCGCATACCAATCGCCCAGGAACGCGAAGAAGTTGCTCATGCCCCGCGGCCACTGCGTGGGGTCGCTCCCGTAACGCCGCTCCTGCGAGAATGCATTGATATACGTGTTGATGCCTTCGTCCATCCACGCATAGCGCCGCTCGTTGGAGCCGACGATCATGGGGAACCACTCGTGCCCGTGCTCGTGATCGTTGGTGCGGAACACGTCGCCGGGGAGCTCGGCGTTCGTGTAGCCATCCATCACGAACATCGGATACTCCATGCCGCCGACTGGCCCGGCGACCGCGGTCGCTTGCGGATACGGGAATGGATACAACAGCTCGGAGTACGTTCCGATCGTCCACTGCGTATTCTCGGCCGCCTGCTCCCACTCGGCCCCGGCCTTGGGCTCTTCGTAGTACGCCTGGCACAGGATCCCGTGTACGCTCGTCGCGTCCCACCGGAAATCCGGCGCGCCGGCCCACGCGACGTCCCGAACGTTCCTCGCGCGGAATCGCCACGTCTTTGTGCCGGCGGTCACTTTCGGAGCCGCCTCGGTTGGCGTGATGATCTGCACGACGTCCTTGGTCGTGATGGCCTTGGCGAGTCGCTGTCTCTCGGTGGCCGTGAGGACATCGGCGGGGTTTTCCAGCACGCCACTGCCCGCAACCGTGTAGCCCGCGGGGACCGTCACGGCATAGTCGATGTCGCCGTACTCGAGATAGAACTCGCCTTGGCCGAGGTCTGGTCGACGTTCCATCCCCGAACGTCATCGTACACCACCATGCGAGGGTACCATTGGGCGATCTCATATAGCGGCCCATCACGGCCCATGCGATCCGAGCCGTGCTCTGGGACTTTGAAAGCATACTTGATGGTGATGGTGATCTTGCCGCCATGGGGAGGCAAAGACGAAGGGAGATCCAACCGCATCATCGTATCGTCGACATGTGGCGTGACCGGGGTGCCGTTGACCGCGACTTCGGTAAACGTGTATCCGCCGTCAAACGCGCCCGCTGCCGTGCGCGTGTCGGATGAGTAGAGGGCGTTTCCCTCGCTCGACTGGCGGTAGATGTTTTGGTCCGCCTGCATCCACACGAACCGCATCGTGTCCGGCGAGTTATTCGTGTAGGTCACGACGACATCGCCGGTGACCCGTTGCGCGGCGGTGTCGAGCGTCGCGCGGATCGAGTAGTCAGCCCGCTGCTGCCAATAGCTGGGCCCAGGCGAGCCCGAGGCGTCGCGATAGACGTTCGGGCCGGGCCAGTCCGTCCGGTTCAACGAGTAGAACGGGTCCGAACGAATATCGACCACGGGAGCCGCGTGCATGCGCGCACGCATGCCTTCCGGGCGGATCGTGTCGGGTGGCATCTGTTTCACCGCCACCGCTTGCTGCTCGGGCGCGGGTTGTTGAGACGCGGGGCGCGAATGGGCGCAGCCGGCTACCAGTATGGATATCGCGAGGATGCGGCGCATGGGGTAGAAACCTAACCCCCTAGCCCCGTTTCACCTTCTTGCGCGGCTTCCGCTTCTTCTTTTCGGGCAAGAGGATCGTGCCTCGGCACTTTTCGGCCCCGCAATGACAGGGGTACTGCGCATCGGCCTCTTTCCCCCACCCGGTCGCGTCGTCGCGATCATACTGGTAGTCGTACGCGAGCTCGTCGCCCGGCCGAATCGTGCGCAGCGCGTCGATGAACACGCGCCGATCCTCGATGACCGCCTCACAGTTGGGGTCGCACGAGTGATTGATGAACCGGGCATCGTTCCCGTCCACGCCCGCATCGATCACGATTTTCTTATTGACCACGAACAGAAACGTGTGGTGCCGTTTCATCTTGTCGTCGTCATAGCGCCGGTCGCCCTCCTCGTGGGAGATGCGCTCGCCCAAGTATTCCGCGATGCGCGCGCCCTTCCGGATGAGACGCGTCGCGAAGGCGCCCTTGCCCTGGATCTTCGACGTCTTGATCACGTACGGCTGGATCTTTGGAACTCGCTTCGTCAATGACATGACGAGAGAGACTAGCCGGGCACACGCATCCGAGCAATCAGCGATTGAGGGGTGTCATCGGTCACGATCATGTCGCGATGCATTGGCTTGACGAATTGTTCGGTCACGGCGTGATCGAACAAAGCCAACAAGCGATCGAAGTAGCCGTCGACGTTGAGCATCCCAATGGGCTTGCGTTGCAGGCCGAGTTGGGTCCAGGTCAGAATCTCGCAAAACTCGTCAAGAGTTCCATAGCCGCCCGGGGCAGCGATGAACGCATCGGATAAGTCGGCCATGAGTGCCTTGCGCTCGTGCATCGAGCCAACGACGCGCAACTCGGTGAGTCCCCGATGCGCGATCTCTTTGTCCACGAGCATGCGGGGAATGACTCCCACCACCTCGCCGCCTTCGGCCAGCGCCGCATCGGCCAGTACACCCATCAGGCCCACGTTGCCGCCGCCGTAGACGATCCCAATGCCCTCACCGACAAGACACCTGGCCAGGTCGGCCATCGTCGACGCATAGCTCGGCCTGGCTCCCCCGTTCGAGCCACAGAAAACGCAATAGCGCATGAGCGAATCTACCTGTCGTATAGGTGCTACAGACGCCGGTCATGTAGACCGATTGTAACTGCTGATGCCCCAGTGTGTTACTGGGAGCGGTGGCGCGGTACGCGCCCTGCGTAATTCGCGTCGGATGCGTCGCCTCACCCCTATCTGGCACCGCCGCATTACGGCGTCCCAGCCGATCGTCACCGCGCCCACTCCGCGGCGACCGCTACGAACATTCATTGTCTGCGCCGTGATCGTAGTCCTGGTGGACCTGACGACCAAGGCTTTGGCCGCGCATTACCTGGATGGGCAGCGGGAGATCGAGCTCGTCGCCGGAACCATGCGCCTCGTGCTCGCGCACAACGATCAGTCCGCGCTCGGCATCTCGATCGGCCCCTACACCTGGCAGATCAACGTCGCGCTGACGCTGATCGCACTCGTCCTGGCCGGCATCCTCTGTCGTCCGTTGGCGGTGATCGACAAACTGTCGCCGGTCATGCTGGGACTCATCGCGGGCGCAGCCGCCGGCAACTTGTACAGCTTGATCACGTCGCCCCGCGGAGTCATCGACTTCGTCGCATGGAGCCCGGGCAACGGGCACGAGGTCGTGTTCAACCTCGCGGACGTGGCCGCCGTCCTGGGACTCGTGCTCACCATCCGGGCGGCGCTCACGGTGACCCGCGTGATCATCGCGGAACGGCGGGTTATGCTTCGGCGGTGAGTCCGCTTCACGACCCTAGCGAGATCTGGCCAACGGTCCTCTGGATCGTCCGCCACGGCGAAAGCGCGGGCAACATCGCGCGCGAAGCCGCGCTCGCGGCGCGGCGCCTCTCGACCGGGATCGACATTCGCGACGTCGACGTCCCCCTCTCACCACGCGGCGAGCAACAAGCCGCCGCACTCGGCCACTGGTTCCGCGCGCAACCGCCGGACGAGCAGCCGACCATGCTGCTTACCTCGCCCTACGAGCGGGCGCACCGCACGGCGACCATCCTGGTGTCGGCCGCGGGCTTCGATCACGTGCCCATCTGGATCGACGAGCGCCTGCGGGAGAAAGAGTTCGGCGTACTGGATGGCCTCACCGGGGATGGCATTGTCGCGCGCCAGCCCGAGCAAGCCACGCTGCGGCGCTTCCTCGGCAAATTCTATCACCGGCCACCCGGCGGCGAGAGTTGGACCGATGTCATTCTGCGCCTCCGGACCCTGATCGACACGATCTCGCACGAGTATCCCGGCGAGCGGCTGCTCATTGTCGCGCACTCGGTCGTCGTGCTCTGCTTTCGCTACATCCTCGAGCACATGACCGAGAGCGAGCTGCTCGCGCTCGACCAGGGCGAGGAAGTCGCGAACGGCTCTCTCACGACGTATGTCCTGGATCCCCAGCAAGGACGCCGAGGCGCGCTCGTGCTCAAAGGGTTCAACTTCGTGCCCGAATGGGAACCCCGCACGAGCACCACGTAACCGTCCCGCGCACGGCGCGCTACTACACGCTGGGCGCCGCGGGGGCGGAGACGCGCGCGGTCTGGATCGTCTGCCACGGGTACGGGCAGTTGGCCAACGAGTTCATCGCCCGATGCGCGGCGGTCGACGACGGAGCGCATCTCATCGTCGCGCCCGAAGCCTTGAACCGGTATTACCACGACACCCGACCGGGCGCATCCCAGACGTCCGGCGTCGGGGCGACGTGGATGACCAAAGAAGACCGGGCCAGCGAGATCACCGACCAGATCACGTATCTCGACACGCTCTACGCCACGATCTTCCGCGACGTCGCCCGCGAGGCGGTCCGCGTCACCGCGCTGGGATTCTCGCAGGGCGCGGCGACCGTAGCCCGCTGGCTGTCGCACACCCGCCTCCCGGTCGATCGCGCCATATTCTGGGCCGGCTCCATCCCCGAGGACGTGCCGCTCGGCGCCGACACGGCGCTGCGCCGCGCGGAGTTGGTCATGGTGATCGGGTCGCGCGACGAATACGCGACGCCGGAACGGGTGGCGCGGCAAGCGGCCGCGCTCAAGGCCGCGGATAAGTCGTTTACGGTTATCGAGTTCGAGGGGGGCCACCGGTTGGACGACGAAACCCTGCGCACGCTGGCGCTTAACGACGCCTAACTCCGTGACGCCATACGGAAGACCCTAGTCTCATCAGTAGCCATGTTCTGCGCGCAATGCGGCACTCTCGTCTCGGCAAACTCGAAGTTCTGCGTCGCCTGCGGCCAGCCCGTGACGAACGCCGAAGGGTCGACGCTTGCCCTGGGCGGAACTGAGTCCGAACGGCTCCTCAATACCCTGAAGCGGGGCCTGGCCGCCGAATACGACGTTGAGCGCGAGCTCGGCCGCGGGGGCATGGCGATCGTGTACAAAGCACGAGAGATCGAGCTCGACCGCCCGGTCGCGCTCAAGGTCCTCCCGCCCGAGCTGGGACCCGTCGGCTCGGTGGCCGACCGATTCAAGCGCGAAGCCCGGCTCGCGGCGTCGCTCGATCATCCGAACGTGATCCCGGTGTACCGCGTTGGCCAGGCGGGCGGGATCATGTACATGGCGATGAAGTTCATCGACGGGAAACCGCTGGATGCCGTCCTCGACGCGTACGGTGCGCTGCCGCTCCCCGTCATACTCATCCTGCTCCGTTCGGCCGCCGCGGCGTTGGCCTTCGCGCACGAGCATGGGATCATCCACCGGGACATCAAGGGCGCGAACATCCTCGTCGACCGCGACGCGAAAGTCGTCGTGTCCGACTTCGGCATCGCGCGCGCCGTCGAATCCGGCACCCTGACCGCGACGGGTGCCATGATCGGAACTCCGCATTTCATGAGCCCCGAGCAATGCGCCGGGAAACCCGTCGGGCCCCAGTCGGACCAGTATTCGCTCGGCATCGTGGCGTACCAGATGCTCACGGGCAGCGTGCCCTTCGACGGGGACTCGCTGCCGGAGATCATCCAGCACCATTGGTTCACGCCGGTGGCCGACTACTCGCTCATGCGGCCCGACACGCCCGCGGCGCTCACTGTGGCTGTGCTGCGCCTGCTCGAGAAAGATCCGGCGAAGCGCTTCGGGAGCACTCAGGATCTCGTGACGACGCTCGACGCGATCCGGCAGACGGACGCCGATCGCGCCGCCGGCGAGACGCTGCTGCGCTCCATGGTGCGCGGCACGGCGCCCCGTCCGCGGACCTCCGGAGCGCGGGTCTCCGGGGCCACCCCCGTGGCAGGCACGCCCGCCACCCCGGCGCCGGAGCCGGCACCAGTCGGGCGCACTCCACGGCCTTCGTCAGCGTCGCGTCGCATCTCGGCGAAAACTGCGAAAGCCGCCTCTGCCCCCACGACGCCGCTGCCGATCACACCACCCCCGCGACCGCCGGCGAAACCAGCGACCGCGGTACGGCGCCCGCCGGTCAAACCAAAGAAAAAAAAGAGTCGTGTGCTCGCGTTCGCGGGGTCGGCCCTCGCGCTGCTGGCGGCGTCAGTCGTCGCACTCGGCTTGGTCCGGCAGCGTGCCCAGGCGATGCCGCGAGTGCCACGGACGGCGTCGGCGATGCGCACGATCGCCGATCACGAGTACGCGACCGCGCACTACGAGATGGCGCGCCGGTTCTACGTGCGGGCGCTGGCGCTCGACTCGACGGACGCGGGCGCCCGACGGGGACTCACCTGCGCATCAGAGAGGCTGGGACGCGGCGCCGTCGGCGTCGGCACGCGCGGGTGTGACTGAGCGAGATTGAGGGCATCGAGCGGGAGCGTGACGATAAACGTGCTCCCCTCACCAACCGTACTTTCGACTTCGATCTCCCCGCCGAGCATCCGCGCGAGGCGGCGCGAGACACTGAGGCCCAAGCCAGTGCCACCGGCCGTACGCGTGGCCTTCTGCTCGACTTGCCAGAACGGCTCGAAGATCCGGTCGAGAAACTCGCCGGCGATGCCGATCCCGGAATCCCGGATCGTGATCGTCACGCGCCGTTCCGTGGTCGTGAGCGTCACGGATATCGAGCCGCCGGCCGCGGTGAACTTCACGGCATTGGACAAGAGATTCACGACGATCTGACGCACTTTCTGCGCATCGGTGCGAATCGGCGTCACGCCATCGAGCTTCGAGCACGTCAACGCCACGCCTTTGTCGTCCGCCATGGGCGCCACGAGCGCGACGGCGTCATCGATGACTGCTTGCAGCGGCACCGTCTCGATATCAACGGCCTCGCGCCCCACCTCGACCCTCGAGTACGTGAGGATCTCGTCGATCAGTTGCAGGAGATGGCGCGCGCTCGCTTTGATACGCGAGAGTTGCTGACGCTGGCCATCGTTGATCGGCCCGGTGATCTCGTCCGCGAGTAATTCTTCGTAACCGATGATGGCCGAGAGCGGTGTGCGCAACTCGTGCGACATGACCGCCAAGAAATTGCCCTTCGCCTGATTCGCCCGCTCGGCTTCCTCGCGGGCCATCTGCTCGCGGACCAGAAGGCGTGAGCGCTGGACGTCGGTCGCGTGCACCACATGGGCACTGCGCGCGACGGCCCAGACGAGCACGACCGTGCTGGCGACGACGAAGAGCGAGGCGCCGCCCTTTGGATCGTACCAGCCGGCGACTGCCCCGGAGAGCCAGAGGCGGCCCAAGACCATCGGGACGAGAATGGCGACGGGCAACAATCGACGCGCGAGGACACCGCCGGCGGCTTCGTCGATGAGGATCGAGGAGAGGCCACCGCGGGCCGCGGGTCTGACGAGCAGCACGCCCAATGCGGCGAATCCCAGCGCGAGCGCCGAGACGAGGGCCATGTCGCCGACCGGGTACACGTGATAATAATCTCGCGCGCCGTTCACGTGACTCACGACGATCGTGAACGTGATGAGGAGCGCGAGCGCCGTTCCGACGCGCGTGGTCATATGCGCGATCGGCGAATCGGCGTGGAGCGCGATGAGCGCCGACCCGAGCAGCACGAGGGTGACCGCGACCGAGACAGACGGCCGTCCCGGCGGACGCCCTGCGGCTGGGCGTAGCCGGTCGGCGAAGAGCAGCTTGTCGGCGCCCAGGTCGATCGAGGCGATCCACTCCACGAGGAATATCACGGCCCACACCACGGCGAGCGCCGCGACGACGCGTGAGGCGATGATCGACCATCGCGGTACGTCGTCGGATCGGCCGAGCCAGAGCGAGATACCGATCGCCATGATCCCCAACGCCGTGGTGGGGAGCGGTAGGCTCAGCTGTGTTGTGGATTCGACCAACGGCGCGCTGCCGAGCCGCCAAACTATCAGGTCGAGCAGACCAGCCAGCGCCACCAAAACCGCCGCCGCCCCACTGACGCGGGCTAGCAATCGAATCGCTAATGATGGCGACGGCTGGTTCATATCACTACTCCAGACTCTTCAACAAACCTAGCATCTTGATGTCGTAGGGATCAGCCGTCGCGTCGTCCTTGGCCGGCTCTGCATAGAGCTGCGGGGTCTCGAGGATCAGCGGAATTCCCGAGGTTCGGCGATCCCGGAGGAGCCAACGGAACGGCTCGACGCCGATCTGTCCCTCACCGATGAGCATGTGACGGTCGCGGTTCGAGCCCAGTGCGCCCTCGCTGTCGTTCAGGTGAAAGAACGAGGGTGGCTCTCCAGCGGCCTCCTCGAAGGCATCGAGGGTCTCCGTCAGGGTCTTCTCGTCTTTTGCGATATCGAATCCGGCTGCAAATAAATGGCACGTATCGAGTCCATAACCGGTGCGATATCTCAGTGCCTTGGGCACTTCGGCTAGAATCGTTCCAATCTCAGCCGGTGTTCGGCCCACCGTGCGTCCAGCACCGGCGGTATTCTCGACAAGCACGCGGGTCTGACTTGGCACGGCCTCGATGGCCGCGGTTATCGCTCTCGCCACCCGCGCGTAGGCCGCTTCGGGATCGCC